>Ga0209503_10000054_pt1 | contig 76849 bp, 30 predicted proteins | sample SouAtlMetagenome_2_FD_187448 | JGI IMG/M metagenome (GOLD analysis project Ga0209503, IMG submission 187448) | Marine eukaryotic phytoplankton communities from Atlantic Ocean - South Atlantic ANT15 Metagenome (SPAdes) (version 2) | ecosystem: Environmental > Aquatic > Marine > Oceanic | place...
ATGTTTTCAGGCAAGAAATACCAGTAGACTCTTGTAGTTTTTTATTCATCACATTTCTAAAATTTACTAAATTTTGATCATCGTACACGATACCCACGCCAATATCATCAGAATTTTCATCTGTAAACACGTTGTCTACGTAGGGTTGATTCTCTTCACCTCCTCCAAATTGCAAACTTGCGCTACTGGCCATTTCAAAAGATAAATAATTTAAGTTGGATGATGTAGTTTTTCCAGGAATTAAACTTTTGACTTTTTCCAAGGTAAAATCATGATTTTGGAAAAATTGCGGAGATGTTATTTTTGATGATTTCATGCGGTATTTTAATTGACATGTAATAATGATTTAGGGCAAATGAACGATCACAATAATATCATAAATTGTATTGACTATGTAAACATTAGTAGCAAAGTATGGTAGAATATACGGCAATGCAATTGGAATTGTTAAACAGATGGAAGCGCGGAGCTGCGCTAATGGCACAGGATCACAGTCGTTCTGCTACAATATCTAAAACAAAACATTACAGGTTAATGGTGCCAGCTATTGTCATCCCTTTAGTCATGGCTCCTTTTGAAGGAATAGCGCACGAATACGAGTGGATCGTTTACGTGAACATTTCTGCTTTCGTAATATCCGGCGTGACGTCTGGCCTTGCCGCCTTTTTTAACTATTCGCAAGAAGAAGCGGCTCATGTGACAGCAGCGTCGGGATACAAAGAATTGATCACAATGGTTGACTCAGAATTTACAAAACCGCATGCGGTCAGAGCGCCCGTTGAGATGTTATTACAAAAATTACAAATGAAGTTGCACTTCATAGAATCCGTTGCGCCGTCGATAGACGTTGCGCCATTAGTTAGCGGCGCTTTGTCATACAGCGAGGACGATGACGCAAGGGTAGCGCACAATATTGATTTAGAAGCCGCCGAGGAACACGTAGAAATGAGGCGAAAAAAGCGTAAAAAGCTTCGCATTCCTAAAACATCCTATGTATCCAGAGGGGTTGCTAACACAGAAGACAATTCAAGTAGTAGTGTAATGAATTTGTGATGTGTTGTCTTTAATTAAACCTTCGTCGATCGTAACCATTTTTTTTCCTATTTTTTATTAAAATGAAAAACTCCTTTCTGTTTTTCTCATTTTTAAGCATGACTAGGCATGCTGCTGCTTTCTTCAAATGTTATGAAAATCCGGTTGTAAACAAAAATTCATATGTAAAACAGCACGGGGTCTTGGTAAACGACGTGATTACCGGTTTTGGTCCGTGTATTTTAGAAGGAGACGAAATTGAGGTTCATTACACGGGCTACTATTATGCGCCGGGCGCTGTGAATGGCATAAAATTTGACGATTCGACAACTCAAAAAAAAGGATTTATTTTGAAATATGGAACATCTCCACTAATTTTAGGTTGGAACCTAGGTCTGGAAAATATGAGACAGGGTGGCATACGAACGATCATCATACCACCCAATCTCGCATACGGAAGTGAAGTAGTGTCGCGGGGAACGTCAACAATACCGGCTAATTCCGAACTCTTATTTGATCTGGAACTGGTCAAGGTCAAAAAAAAAAAACAACGGACCTGTCGTCTACGAAATTTTCTGAATTGATTTGAGTTATGACGGCTGGATTTTTACTCTCCAGCAGTTCCCCAATCTTCCACTCCGCCCACGCCGTTGATAGTTACGCACTTAAAACCACCAGGAATGACGTGGTTCGATGTGGCATTTTGAGTCGTAACGTCGGCGTCATCAGCGGGATAAGTCCACTTGACTTCGTCTACGGTTGCCAGGCAATTTCCGCCGGCGTCCTTTGCGCGGTTGCATAGATCAAACATGGCCAAAACTTCCAACTTGTCGTTGTTGTAACTCGGTGGTCTCTCGGAAATTTCCTTGAGGCCGGGCTTGATCTGATCGACAATCTCAACGTCATCATTCGAAGCCCATTTTTTTGACATGTTATTTCGTGCCTTTTTCTGTCTCTTGAGTACATGCCGGTCGTCTGTGTCGCTTAAATCTGTAGTACATTTCCCATTATTGTTTGGGTCATTCCCATTGCAACCATTATTATCATTACACTCCTTGCCCCTTAATTGAGGATCCCCAGCTATGCAATAATGTTTCAGACCAGATCCTACGTTTCTTTTATTGTCATCAACTGTACCCTCGTTGCTATTTCGCCTCCCCATGTCAAAATCTTCGTTAAACATTTCTTCGGTGTCGTTCCTAACTTTTCTATCCAAAGTACTTTTAGATGAATCCGTGTCTGTTTTGTCATAATTCTTTTTAGCATCGTACACTAAAGTTCTGTAGCGCGAGTTGAACATAGATAAGTCAGAACAGGTCATTTTTTCGCTCGCATCATATTCATCAAGATTTCCCTTTAAACCAAAAATGGATTTTGGAGTTTTCGACAAATCGTATCTAGCATCATTATTATTGTTAGAAGAAGAATTTCCCATGTTTGGTATACATCAATAAAATTTTGATCTTGATTCATTTTTTTTATGAAGATTGCAATTCGCACAAAGAAAATCATACCCTTTGGTGTTATCACTCCTTATTACAAATATGCAATTGCCTTTTATTACCTTGTTGCAATTTGCACATTTCACAACGGCCTTTTCCCCGCTCTTTTCTTTCATTTACTTTTTAATAATAATTTTTTCAAGTAAATTTGTTCAAATTTTTTTGTACGAATACATTTGTTGACGTTTTCAAATAATGTATATTTATAATCGTTTTCTGGTACAAGTTTTAGAATGACTATAAAAAACTTGAGCCATAAATTTTGTAATTTTGTGACACAGCTTTTTACTACCTTTTTGTTCTCGTTGTAAATCAGATTGATGTGTTCTGCAGGCACGTATTCAAAAATATTCAAAGATTCCAGTTTATTTACAAATAGACTTGTATTGTTGACGTGACCAATAGATAAACTTTTACACAACTGCTTAGTTTTAGAATCACAGTTTCGCAGAGTGTAATTACAAATATCCTGTCTTGCGTTGGCTATTGCTAACGCTACTTTTTTGATAATTTTTTTTTTTTGAATATCGTGCATAACTTGCGATGTAGTAATAATTGTAATTTGATTTCTAAAAATGACTGCGCTGTGTCTGAATTGTATATATCGCAGCGCAATCTTTACCGGGGATAGCGACGTTTTGTGATCATGAATAAGAATTTTTGCCATATTTTTTATTTCCCTTTCCAATATTTTAGTCGATAACTCGCCTAAAAATTGAGATATAGAATTTGCGGTGTCAGCCAAATTCTCCACCATTTGTTTATACAAGGTAAATTTTATTTAGTATTATTAACTAAACGAGACCAAAAAAATGAAGCCGGCAGATATATTGAGTTTTGCGGTCATGTTAAGCCCCGCAGCAATAATAAATATCATATCGTTAGAGCATGGATTCCAAAAAGAAATCGAAAAATGTGGCAGCGAAGATCTGGAATTATTTAAAAATTATTTTACGTTAATTTCTAATCTTTCCATAGTTTTGGGGGCTATAGCATCATATTTTGTTGCGAAAAAATGTTCATGTCCGTGTTTCAGTTTGTTCGCGTACATTGCATATAATTTACTTCTGCTATCGGGATTAATATCGTTCTTTTTAGTAGACGCTAAAATCCCGGGGGTTTCTTTAGTGGCATTTGCGACTGTTACTTCAATCATGGTCGCATTCCAATACATGAACAATAACTTTATGTCGGGTGTTCTTTCGCTGCCTTGCGTAGTATACGCGTCATATTTGACGTTTTTTCTCTACTCGAACCTCCTTGTTCCTGAAGAAAAAACAGGAGACAATAACACTTGTTCTTGTGGAATGAACAACATACTGGGCGAAAGCATAATTTAAAGAAATAGCGCTCTCGGGGATTGAATAACAGCTCACCATAATATATTGCGTAATTTTTTGTATTTTTTTTTGTTGTGCCAAAGTAAACACCAAATGAAGAAGAAGTACACAATTATTCTTATTGTCGTTTCTGTAATTTTGATTCTTGCTTTGGCAATCGGTCTCTCTGTCGGTCTTCGAAAAAATGATAAAAATAAAGTAGCCTCTGCGTCAGCCGAAGCCGACGGAGGTGGCGACGAGGAAGGCGGTGGCGGGCCGCCGGGGCCGATGGACGCGCAGTGCACGTCTAGCTCAACTCGCTTTTGTGTAACTGTTGTAGACAGTAAATTTCACATAGACGGCGCCGCCCCGTCCGATGGGGCGATTACAATAACAAGAGGTGAAACATATACATTTGATCAATCTGATAGCAGTAACTCTGGCCAGCCAAATCTTGATATTTTAGATTTAACATCGCTGCCGTCACCGTCTGTCGGCTTTGCACCTTATAATACCAACGGTGAATGTTCTTCTTGCGTAACATTTAACGGAACACCTGGTCAATCAGGTGCTTCTACGGTATTTGCAGTACCAAGCAACAACTCGGTGAGCCTTGCATATGGTAGTGGTCCTACTACCATGGGAGCCACCTTTTTAATTGACGACGCGTCTGCCACGATCCCATCCTAAGAGTCCAATTGTCGTAAATAAAAATGTCAAAACGGAGAAGAAATATGAGTAAGAATAATTTTTTCCTCCCTTTAAATTTTGTTGGTGCTCTAAGACATGGCTGACTCAGAGAATAGTTGCCACGCGAGAATGCCGTCTAGGTTTATGTCTTGCGCGACTAGCCCGCGTCAACCAACTCAAAATTCGTTTAGTTCCATTCGATCCGAACTGGACGTCATAGAATCTTGCTTGGTGCAACTACAGCAAAAAATCGAAAAAAAAAAAATATGCAGTAGCAAACAGGCATGTCGTCCTCCACAAAAGAAATATTAGCTTCTGTAAAATGGCAAGATTGCAAAACATTTGTGCCGGACGTAACATTTGGAAAAGTTATCAAAGTTTATGACGGCGATTCTATAACTATCGCCACTGTGGCTACGGTGTTCACCAACCTCGTCGACGCTGGAATTTACCGCTTCAGCGTGCGACTTAACGGAATAGACACCCCAGAATTGAGAACGAAGAACGAACGCGAAAAAAAGGCGGCGCGCTTCGTTCAACAAAAATTAGAAGCCAAAGTACTGGGTAAATATGTTAATTTAAAAAATGTAAAATACGAGAAATACGGTCGTTTGCTGTGCGACGTTTTTGTTGACGGCGAAGACGTGTCGATTAATCAATGGCTGCTAAATAACAAATTAGCAGTCCAGTACGATGGCGGAACGAAAAATTCGCCAGAAGATTGGTTAATTTTCATGGGCCAGGGTTAGCTATAAACAACGCGTTGTCGTGGGAAACGACGTTGTAACTTCCCACGGGCTGGGTGGGTAACAATTTTAAATTTACTTTCTTAAGGTTAAGTGCCGTACACCCCTCGCTTGATAAAATCCATTTATGGACCAAGTCGTCGTCGTGACTGGCAACATAGTTTTTATTCTTCAAAAATTCTGATTTCGACCACCAGAAGTTTACGCAAAAGTGCGCGCCGAGCGAATAATTACTAAGCAGCGCGCCCGCGACATCGTGGGCTTGCATGTCGAACAACAACTTGATGTGATCTTTCCAGCACTCATTAATTACCGGACGAACCCATTTTTTAGGTATTAAATTTTCAACGTTGTGCATGTAAAAAGCGTAAAAAGACCCGGTTTTGCTATCTTTTTGCAAGATGTTTAGAGTAAAAGACTGGGACGACGTTGTGTCGCGGCTGGTTGCGCGTATCTTTATTTTTGGGTCGAAATTCCAAAGGTCGCTCAAAACGGTAACGTCTTCGCCCAAAACGCAAACTCTTAACTCTTTTATTATTTCAAATACGCGTAATTTCTTCAAGGCTTTTAAAATTTCGTAGACTTCGTCTTTCCATTTTCCCGTGGCGCGAACGTGAAAATATATGTAAATTAATCGTCTATTTAAAATGTTTTTCACCAAAGAATTTGTTATTTTTGATCTGTTATGCGCATGGAGTTTATTTTTTGACAATTCGATGGTGTTGTCGCTACGAATATTCTTTTTACCGGGGTAGTGTGGGAATTCGTGCGCGTTCCATGCAACTTTTCCCCAGTTCCACAATCTGCATTTTTTTAACCCATGCGACAAACACAACACAATATCTTCCCCGTTAAAGGGTTCTGCAAAATATTTATTTTTAAGTTCGTAAATGCTGAAAGCTCTTTTTATAGCGGGCGCGTAGGATAAGAGGCAACTTGTTAAAAGAATGTCTACCTTTTGAGATATTTTCATCAAGGGCGGTGAGCTGCATTTGTACTTAAAAACTTTCTGGTTCTTGTTGTATATTAAATTTCTCCCATCTATACCATGAAACAGATGAGTTTCTGCGCCCGCAGCTTTCACCAGGCCGTTAAGATAATTTTTTTTAATCAAAACGTCATCGTCGGTAATCAAAACGTATGGACTTGTAACATCTACAACAGGGTTAAACCTATTCCTAAGGTCGTTTTTATACAAATATTTTATCCATTTTCTATTTAAGATGGGAGACGGGGTTATGGGAACGTCGTTTCCTGTTTCAAATTGCACTAGAAATACGTCTTTGACTATCTGATTATCCAAGTAGTAATGTATAATTTTGGTAACATTTGCAACGTCTCTGTTAAAAGTCGGTATGATTACAGTGACCATGTCATCGTCTACGTTTCCAATAGGTACGCTAGGAAACGCTACAAGACGTGACGTAAAAATTGCTACTAAAACCAATAAGAAAAATACGATAGCCGTAGCAGTTACCCCAATTTTCATTTACTATTTAAAAATATTTTTAAAAAAAAATGTTACAACGATCGCACGAGAGAACTGTCAGTTGAATAATTTGAAAAAACAGACTGGAAGGAATCATTTGAATTTTCCTCTTGCATGAATTTCATATCATAATATTCATTTGGTTCTCCATCACAATAAGACTTCCGACACAACTGCCGCGGATTCATTGACCCCATGTCGACGCCGCAACAGACGCAACGGTTGACACCCGTCCCGGCATCGTTTCGCAATATCCCTTTGATCCTGACGTATAATCTTTTCAATACTGTCTTGTGGTAAGATTTTAGCCACACGTCTATCTTGTCGTCATCCATGTCTTCTAAAGCTATATTGTTCATATTCTTTCTTTCAATTTTGCAAATTTTCCGCCGCCGAGAACTTGCGTGCTGACAGTCTTTTCTAATTTTGAGTTTTGTTCTGTCTTTATTTTCTCAAGCAACTTTTGAAATTTTATTTTTTGTTTTGGTTTCTTAATATTTTCCTCCGGATGGAGTTTTATGCCAACTAAATCTTCATGGAGAAAATTGCTTGTCATTTTTAATGTACTTGAGGAAAAAAATTTTGAGTGTTTGCGCGGACCACCGTAAAAAAAAAAAATATCCTTAATTAAATGGCAACGTGTGAATTGTTAAAATATAATCTCACGTACTCGTTATTGAAAAGACAAATGAACAAAGACGAATTGAGAAGCTGCGAGTTTAATCTTATCACGCTAGAAAAATTTGCAGACGATGACATAATCGTCGTATTTAAAAGAACAGGCACAAACCAGGATAGAATCAGTTATCTTTGCTTCGAACTAGGCGGGTTGCACCAGTGGCTGCAAACAAAACGTCGCCCAAATGATAATCCGTATTTTGGCCCAGATAATCTTAACTTCTTTAACCTTCCCTCGAGTCCTTTAGATGTCATTTCCAAAAAAGATGCGAGAGATGTTTCTAGAAGAGCATGCATACATTTCAATGATTGTTCAGTTATCTATTAGTCAGATTAATTTAACAGAAATGTGCGAATTTTTTTTCCTACGCTTCCTTCAATAGCCCCCATAACAGAGTGGTAGTTCAATTCTTTTAATTCATCAAAAGACAAAATAAAATCGCAGAATTCCCAACCAAGTCTATGTTTTGAAAATCTAGCCCTTCTCCCGGCGGCAAAATCTGAAATCCTCTCTAAATCTTTCAAAGTAAAAACTTTTTCTTTCGGGTCTTGGCAAATTAAACCGGATACTATGTACAGGGCGGCATACAGCGCAACGATCGGATTTTCAATCTTTTGCGCAAGCATGTGACTTGTTTCAATAATTAAAACCCATTCATTTTTTTTGTAGTGAACAAGCTTTTCTTGTTCTCGATAATCAATTATTAATATCATAAAAAGTTTTCTTATGAGAAGACTAATGTTTCTAGTAGTCGCGCGCATCTTATTCGCTCTTATTAAGTTTCTTATAATAATTATAAGCGATCAGAAACGAATCAGCAAGATCGTCAGCTTTTTTGGATTGCGTGATTTGTTGAATATAGGGATTGGATAAGATACAATTTTTCTCAGAATTTTTTAAAATAGATAAGACTGTAGTGACTGCAAGCTTCTTTCTTTTTCCGTATTCCTTCGGCGCCTGCTTACCCAATTTGATGCCGGGACTTACCATGACGATGGCGGCCGCGGGAAAATTTATGAGAAAATACGATTGTATAGAATGCTGGATACATTTCATGGCAGTATTCCCACACGCATTTCTTACTCCGACAGGTTGATTTTCAATCCACACGTGCTCGGCGCCGGAAAATTTTTCATTGAGACTTTGCAGCGCAAATATTACAGCGTCGACTTGGTTTTGAATGCTGGGTTTTTTAGGAAACTTCTTTTTGGTGTCTGTCCACGTGGTGACACAGTCTATTGTCTTCCAAAACAGAATTTTGTACTCTTCTGTCGAATCAAAATTTATGATGCAAATACTTAAATTCTTCAATCCTACGTCTATTGCGACAACTTTCATATTTTTTTATTGAATAAAATTAAATCTCAATTGTATAATAAACATGAATGACCTTGATGACATTTCCAAAAATATTGTTACGATAGCATTTCAAAATTATGCGAAAGTTCCTAGTTTTTTACTAAGAGTTTGTAATCCCCATGTCTTTACCCCGCTGATTGCAGACGTGCGCCACGACCTATCGCTGCTAAACACATCTATCGACGCCAGCGTGCAAGAAGACCTGGCTGCAATAGTACAAAGATGCTCTTCTCAGGAAAATACCGATCAAAGTTTCTTGTCGGCATTGAAAAATGAATTTGGACTATATCTTGCAAGTGCTCGTCGGAACAGCATTTTGCAACAAGCCCGTCGCGATCAGCTTAATGTCCCGCGGGGAATGGCTGTCCCAAGTCGTCCCATGAGCGATATGCATAAAAAATTAGATCTGCAAATGTCGAGGCCAAATGTGCCAAGAGCTGCCAAAACAAATTATTCTCTGACAGCTGATCGGGGAGTATTAGACAGAAATACCGCTGACCATACCCTAGACGCCGCCAAAACTGTCGTCGACTTCGATAAAAGGCAGGTCTTTGATTTTGACGAGAAGGCTGCTAAGTTAGACGAGATGACAAAAATTATAGGAAAAAAAAGTTTTCATTTGTAATGTCATGCTCTGTCTTTGAAATGCAATATAGCAGTTTTGAGGTTTGAAAACGTAGAATCTGTTGTTCCGGCGGGATGTATTAAGAGACTAGTTGTTGGCCACTTTCTAGACTGTACTTGAATAATGCCGATCTTGGATTTGTTTATTTTTCGGTTCTTTAATAACTTGTCTAGACAACCCTGATCTTTAAATCCATGTAATCCACAACCTTTTTTCCTACACTCTTTGCAAGAATCTGACTTCAACAATTTATCAAACAAATTTGCGACGTAAGGCGTGTTCTGCGCTGCAATATATCCCGAATTTATGGGACTTTTTTTCGTCAACCAACCCCAATGGTTATGGAATAAAAATTCGTTTCCGAATGTTAATTCTTTGCCTTTTGCTTTGTACAACTTGGTGTGATCAAAACTTAATACTGCGTCGCCATCGACATACACCACATATTTAATATTAGGATCTTTAAACGCTTCTAGAATTGCCCTATATCTCATAAAATGCGGTTTTTCGCCCTGTGTAACATTTTTGTATATTTTAAAATCATACTTATTTTTTTTAGCCCATTTGCGATTGTTTTCGCTAGTCACGTGCCCAATTGCATAATCATTGTCGAACGCTTGAAGTAATAGAACTCCTTGATTCGATATTGATTCATAATTAGATATTTTAAAGCTAGGTCTAGATATGATTGCAAGAGAAATTGAATACAATACGATTGCAAAGACAATTATACTCAAAATTACGATAGTAATCACGTACTTTTTCTTCATTGTTGTTCTAGGATAATAATTTATTCAATCAGAATTTTATCATCTTTTTGAAAAATGGGAATAATTGCGAGGATAGACACTAGTAGCAATAAAAATCCAGAAGCTAACAACCACGTTTTATTCAAAACTCCAAAACCTGCTAAAATAACGATGATGGAAATTCCGATATGTCCAATTATAGCAATTACGTGAGATGCTTGATAAGTCGCTTTGGATATTGTCGTAATATCTTCGCTCATTTTAAATAAAGTAAACATAATTTTTCTCCGACGGCTTAATCGTCATCCAATCTTTCATATGCTTGGGGGTATGAATAACAGATATTTTTCTCATGAATTTCGCCACTGTATGGTGCATAAGGGTTTTCGCATCTTTGGTAATATAAATTTTCTCCGCTTCTGTCTCGATTCCCGTCTCTTGGCAATTTTGAATTATTGTTCTTTGTCGTTGCTTCTTGCACTGGCCATTGATCTTTAAACTCTTCATACGTATGAGATCTCTCTGTTTGTTCTAAACTTGTAGATTTGTTGAAGAAAATATGAGTAGTTGAGGGTTCAAAAGATATTTTCCGAGCATCCCAGCTATCCCGGAGGATGCAGGTCCCATTATCACCACAAGGATTGTACGCCAGCGGATCAAAATCGGTATCCGTGCCCACCTCGACGCACTTCGCATCTCCCACACAGTTGTCCTCGCTTGTCTTGCAGTCTGTCTTCATGTCGTTAGAGCATTTGCCGCCATAAGGGTTGCAAGTATTACCGTGGTTCTCGCCCCCTTCGCATTTACCACCTGCATGAAAGTGAAAACATGCACCAAGATCTCCTGTTTTATAAATACGCACGCGACCGCCCAAACGACAAGCTCCATTTTCAAAACTCTCCTGTGATTTGTAATTACATAATTCGAGCCCATCATTCGTATAGCCGCGCGAGTTTAACATTACATCACCGCCAGTTGTTTTATTATAGTTTTCAATTGTCCATAGAGTAACATTATTGAAGCGCTTAGGAATTTCTCTACCATAGCCACCCGAAGTTTCTATAAATACTCTTACATCGTCCTGAGAATCGGTTGGAAAATTGAAGCCAAACGGTCCCGTATATGCATTGTAATTGCGTTGATATATAACATTTCCGTCATCATCATAAGTGTTGTCGTCATCATAGCAACCATTTGCAGATGTTTCAGGATGGCATTTACCGTACGGATCTTCTAATTCACGCTCAGGGCGTTCTTCAGCATACACTTTGCATTCGCCGCCGGTACAAACAGGCTCGTCCCACCCGACCCCAATGCAATTTTTGCTTGTGCTATCCTTTAAGAATTGGCAGGAATCTAGGCATTCTGTAATCGACTTCAGACGGGCAATGAAGAACGCACCCGGTTTGGTTACGTGTACATTCCCGTGATCAACTTTTAAGTCTTCATCGTGGCAAATGACCCCCCGGCATGCGTATTCGAAGCCCCTGTCTCGTGCTAACGAATGGAAATTCGGCCACGGGCCGGCGTTTTTCTCAAACGGACAACAATCATCGTAATGCTCATCTAAGTTGTCAGCTACGTCAAAAAGATGTTTGAAGGAGTAAGTTCCGTCCAGATTTTCGTTAATGTGATCGAAGTCGGTCGTGCCCACTTTTTCTTGACAAGCATCGACAAAATTGTATTTATCTTCTAAGAAATTTTTATATTTTCCTGGGTAATTTTTATTTATCGGTATGGTTTCGTCAACGTAATCGCTGTCGCAACTCATTCTTATTTAACTTGTGAAAAAAAAAAATTTGCTACATTCTACTTAAGCTTTAATATTTGATCCAGGTTGTACAGTAGTTGCGTAATCTTGAATATCCATGACTTCTTCTATGGTCAACACTTGGTCGCAAATAATGAGAGACGTGAGTTCTCCTTTTGCAAAATACGTGCTGGCGAATCCCCCGACACACCATGGCGTTACTGTTAGTTGATTAGTCTGTGCTTGATTTATAAACATGGGGCAAATCCCATAATACTTGCCACCAAAGTATAGATCAAAGGAAGACGTATCACCGTTATAAATGTATGTAATCAATACAAATTCATCCGTTGACAACGCACCGTTATCGCGAATGGCTGTATTGTAAGTTGTAACGTTTACACCACCACCCCTCATCCATAACTGTTTTTGACTATTTTTTTGAGAAATGTTATTGCCTGAATTTGGACCAATTACTACAACGCCGGTACCAGCTCCATTATGAGGAGATCCTACTTTGTAGTAGAAACTTATTGTTGCGTAGTTAGTAAAACTCGGTGCATTCTGTAAAGTGTACAAGTGATTTGTAAATATTACTGTGGGTCCGTATTCACTTGTTCCTGTTGTTTCAGTTCCTGTAATGATACCATTGTTGGAGCCTACGTGATCTACGAGTTGAGTATTGTTCACGCTTCCATCGTAATAATGTATGATGTGTTGCGTCGCCGCGGGTCTGGTGGGAGTCGCTGGTGCTACGTACGTTCCATCTAAATGGTTTCCCATGGTGCCTTTGTTAAAATCGTGTAAATATTTATAATCTTGAATGTTTTCTAGCGGTTTGTTTTTAATTACTAAAGATGCGAGATCGCCCGATGGTTGTTGATTAGAATCGCCATGACCAGCAATAAGCTTTTTACCTATTTCCCAATTCTGTTTGTTCAAAGACGAGCCACCGCCCGTGGCTCTGTATCCGACGTACTTATTATTTATATAGTACGTAACTCCTCCCGTAGTGCTAGCATTGGTAGATCCATTTTCGGCAAAAACGGCAGTGAAATAAAACCATTCGTTGTTCTTGGGCGAATCAAACGTGTAGTTGAGCGTTGCGTAATTTCCTGCAACTTTTGCCATGAAGCCAGTGTCGGCTACCACCCCGACCCAGAATCCCATATGAGCCGCGTGGCCACTTTGTGCATGATGGGCTTGAATAACGTGTCCGCCACTTTGATCGGGATTGTTGACATTTCGCCAAAGAAAGGATAATGTCGCTCCAGTAAAATTGTTACATTCTAGTCTGAAACCGGGATTCGTAATTGTGTAATAGTTATCAGTCGTAGTGCCACCGTTTGAACCTAACGTGACGTAATCGCCATGTGTTGAATCTGTTCCTGTAATCGATGTGCCGCTTTTGATGGGGATGCTATCGTCGTATACGATGCTAGACTTCACGGTATCGACCAGCTTGTTGTTGCTTGAACCAGTATCTCCATTGAAACCCCAGATGGCACCTTCCCAGAAGCTAGGCGGGGGTGGCGGTGGCGTGTAGCAAAGTTTAGTGCTTTGTGTCGCAGGCACGCTACAAACAGCTTGACCACGAACGCTGAATTCGCCTAGATAGAATTGCTTGCTAACGCTTGTCTTTTGAACAATCAACACAAAAAGGTCGTAGCAATCGTCGTAGTCGACGCTTCCCGGCGTGCCGCTTTCGTAATGATCTGCATAATTGTTTTCTATGCTGTTAAGGTCTATAGTAATTCCCTTGATGGTAGCGCCCGTTTCGGGCCAGGTAGTTGTGAGCGCGCTGAGGTCAACGTCAATGCTTTCATGCAACAGAACTTTGGAATTGGTGAATAAGTCGTTTGATGCGTACACCCTGAATGAGACGGGCCTTGAGTTGCCATCTTCGCTGATGATTATTTTTGTGGGGTGAATTCTATTCGCTAACTTTATAGAAACATATCCGCCTGGGTAATCGGCAGGTAAATACCCGTGGTAAGCTGTCTGGTGCGCAATGCCACCTTCCCAGACGAAATCGCCGCTTCCGTCGTCGATATAGGTGTTGGGTCTACCCGTATATATTAACGAGCTTGAGCCGGGATTATGGTCGAAGGCGTAAACTACTCCTACTTGTCCGTGCGTGTATTCGGTGTGCACGTCCATAGCACCACCTCCTGCATAGTGAGGCAGCGTATGCCACGAGTGCGAGTGATAGTGGTGTCGACCCGCTTCAGTGCTATGGATATATAAAGTTTCGGATGGCCAAGTTTGATTTTGTTCTAAATAAACGGTTTGTGACGTGGGCGTGCCTTCTGTTTGACCCATGACTATAATCGACCGGACAAAAACTAAAGTATTTGTAGCTTCGGGAATGATCAGGGCAAATTCATTGAACATGTCTTTCTTGGCGGCATTTCCTTTTTTGTCAAATATATGAAATTTTTTGCATTTAAAAGCGCCGCCGTTTGGCATGATGACTGTCTCGCCAAGATATTCTACCGTTCCAGCATTTGTCCAGTTTTCGTTTCCACCCCAAAAGTTGTCCTCGTATACTAATTCTGTTTGGCTCTTCCAGCCATCGTTGGATGCAAAGATGTGCATTTTACGGATAGAATGCGCTAAATTATTGTTTACGTACTGCGGACCGATGAATATATCGTTTGGAAAAATCATTTTTGGAAATTTAATTCTTACGAATGGCCCTTCTATGCCATGGACACAGGCAAATCCAGCCGTGCGCTGAGTGCCGCCTATTTTGTACGCAGTCGACAAGACGCCATTTGACCCAAAACCATATGATCTCCATCCCGTTGCGTTTCCTGTGCTCGACGTGATTGAATATTTATCGTCAAAAGCGTAAATAACGCTTGCGTTGTGTTGATACGGCGACGAGCACATCCAATACGTGCCGTTTCCGTAGTCGTTCCCGTACACTTGTCGTTCAACGCAAAAGCGATAATCGTACAAAGCGCTTCGCGGGTCTTGGAAGATTTTACCGTAAGACAGGGCTGGGGTTTCGGGCTCGTTGCTGCTCAAGACCGAACGCGGCGGCCACTGTTGACAATCGCCAAGAGTTATATTTTCTTCAAACGGGTTGACAGGGTTATCTTCTGTGCAATGCTCGTGTGTGGAAAATTGTAAAATGTTTTCCCCGCCCATGTAGCCATGATTCGCACAGTGAAAACTAGCGGTTCCAAAATCACCCTTCACATAAATTGTTACGCGCCCCGAATAATAATTCACGCCGCTTATGGAAGACGCACCTGTTTCAGAAGCCGTGCCCGTGTACCAAGACGTATCTCCGTGATACTCTATATTGGTTCCCGATTGCACGATTCCGATCGGATGAGCGGTTGGCACGTTTTCGAGTACCCACGTGCCTAGTCCAATTTGAATATTTCCGGGATATGCAGCGTGAGTCCTTGGATTTTTAAAGACGTAATTACCGTCTACGGAAACCAAAATTCTATTATCGCCAATGTTTGAACTCGGCGTATCATATGGCGTAGATTCCGAAGAAGAAATTTCTTGGCCGTGAAGGATCCACGTTTCTAGCGTAACGTAACTCGTGTATCCCTTGTTGATGACCAGGCAATAAGTGTCAAAGCAATCCTCGCCGCTCGCCGTAGACACGCCGCGTTTTCTAAAATCTACGCGATGTCCGTGGCAAACGTCGGCTTTATCAAAAGTCGTATGCGTGTCTGATGATCCTGCGTTTTGCGGATCTGTAATAATGTTGCCAGGATTCTGAAAATAAACCGGCTCGCCGTCGAATTCTTCCTTGTGTTCGTACACAAGCACCCAATCATCAGCCTTTTCCGTAAGATAAACTCTATTTGCTTGCGTGCTCGTATCGTAGTTGGGCATGCTGTCTATGGATCGCCGACCATATATTCTGAAATCTTTGAAATTTTGGTTATACTTCCAGGACTCGCACAAGGTGATTCCAGTAAGATATATTTGAGTAGGTAACATGATCCACGCCCATGTACCTAAATATCCATCCTTGGTATACCCAAGAGTAGGGAACGTGGAATCGTTTGGATTATCATCGTATGTGCCATCGGAATTTCTATTGAAATTTGTATAATAGCTAAACGCACCATGTGACGAACCACTCCAGTAATTTTTTCTCCAAAACACTTTTCCGATGGTGTTATTCTGACCATTCTTGTTTCGGTCAGCTCGAAATTCGTATGTACCATTGCCGTATGATTCACCAGAAACATTTGCCATTCCGCCCTGCGAATAGTAAATGCCCCACATGGTTCCATTTTGTCCAAGTGAATGTAAATCAGTAAATGTAGGACCAAATGGATCGTGACCGCCGTTATTGTTTGCAGTCGCATCTGGATGAGATTGAGATCCGTCTCCGTACCCGTTTTCCATAATTGGCCACAAATCAACTGGAGGATATTCTTGCACAGCTGTGTTCAAATTTACAATTCCTAGAGGAGGAGGTGGTGAATACGATGCAGAATTTGACCAGGAATCTTCGGGGATGCCGTCGTCAAAGGTACCCCACCTAGACTCGGGCGTCACCGCAGCGTCCGGTGCGTTCATTCCAGATGGCGAATGCTTATGCATTTGCTGCAAATCTTCAATGGGAATAGCTTTGTTAAACACCATGACAGATGCGACGTCTGCGTTAATCTTGTTGTTGTTGGATTGGCCGAGCTTCCAAGAACCATTCCAGGAACCGCGATGCCTTCCCAACATGGTATACATGTGCTTAGAATTTTCGTAACATTTTGTCTGTTGACCATCGCCGATAATACTAATCGTAACCCATTCGTTATAATTATGCGTTCTTTTCCACCCAGTGCTAGCGCCAGATCCCGTGTTAAGAGCTTCGTTCAAATACGGAGGAGCCCAGGAGTTCGTTTGCCAATACCACCCGTCGCCGTTGCTTGGGCCTAAATGGAGGATGCGATTCGTGCCGTCGCCAAAAAGCTGATTCCAATTAGCATCGCCGCCCATTGTGTCAGATAGTCTAAGAACAATCGATATCGTAAATATGTCCTCGGCCTCTAGTTTTGTGTGAAAATTCGTTGGTAATTGATAGTACCGGTCGTTGAGAGTCACGTACTTTCCGTAAACGGCATCGATTCCGGTGCTAGGACTACCGGAATCGATGGCAGACGTGTACCCACTTTCACCGCGTCTAGCTGCCCACGCGTCTACAAGAGAATTGCCGCTAACTGTGCCGTCAAAATGAAGCAGAATGTTGCTTGCGTATTGATATCCGGGCCCCGACAAATCCCTATATAACGTAAAATCGCCTAGCGCAACTTCATACGCCACGGAACTCTGTAATCCTGTAATTTCAGCCTTTAAGCCCGTTATGTTTTTCAATTTGTGATTAAAAGTGAACGACACTTCAGTAGGTACGTTTGCCTGACCATCCGTCTGCGGATCGCCTAGCTCAAACGCAGGTTCAATCAAGTCATACGAAGCTGCCTGCGCTTCTACGGTGGAAGTTATCGCATCTCTCGTAAAAAGTAATCTCCAAATTCCCCGTCTTCTGTTGTGAACATTTTCGGCAGTAACGGTGACATCCGGCCAGGTAAACGTAAATCCCGATACGTCTGTAGCCTGTGAGAAATACAATCCAATAGCCTCGGGCTCGTCTCCGGGAGCATTGTTGGGGGCTATCCAAAACGTGTTTGGATCTCCGTCATTAATGTTGTTGTAATGGTACGTTGCGTCGTCGTTCAGGTACCCGGCGGTCCCGGCTGTCTGCTTTGCCCACGGCACGAGATCGGTGGTCGCAATCGTATTCACCGGGGTTCCCTGAAAAATTTCCATGCTAGATATTTCTAATAACTCGATCCAACCCACAAAAGGCCTATCGTAGTTCCTAGCCGTGTTGCCAATGTACATGGTGTAAGTCAAGATTCCCGTCAACGGACTGGCACTCAGGTCGTGAGTCGTCGTGTTGCCTGTGGTCAGATTTCGCAAACTTTCCCAATCTGTAAATTCTGTAGAAGTCTCGTAACATATTTTAAGACTTTGAGCCGAAACGTCGTAATACATGGACATGTAGTAATGAGTATCTTGAACAAAATTTCCTGCTGGGTTTTGAGTATTCACGTTATCCACAAGTGCAGTGTTTTCGTTCAGCAAGACAAGGTTGGCGTTTTCCAAAATTTCGATGTAACCAGTATTGCTATTGATCTGCGTGCTAAACGAAAACAATCGATTTCCAGTACTCGTGGTCGTCTTCTTGAACGAACACCTCAGTTCCCAGTCTATGTCCCAATTCAGATGAAATTCCTTGTCCTTCGTGTTATCATAACTTAAGCTATATTGGTCGCCGGCGTGTTCGAAAACGTTATCAGACGTGTACTGGCTCATCTGTACTATATTTGAAACTCTAGGATGAAATATGGGCGGCTGCCATGTTGCGTAGTCAAGTTCTTCTACCGGAATGTCCGCCACGTTCAAAGCATAGAAACACGCTAAGTACGCGTTGATTCCACCGTATCCTGTCGCACCGATGCTATAGTAATTGTTGCTATTCGTAGGCACGTCCTCGCCCCAATTGTAGGTGTGTGTTTGATTGTCTGTATAAATTAATGTCGAGTCTTCGTAAAATTTTAACGAAGAGCCGTCTGAAATGATGCTTAAGGTAAACCATTTATCCGGCACCACTTCATGTGTCATGGGCAAAATTGTTGTTGATATGCTGGTGCTGTTTCCAGTGCCACTGTTCCAACCATTTTTGAATTCCCAATACCAACCTGTCCCATTAGAAGGTCCTACGAACTGAAGTTTGAACCTACCAGTAGCTCCAGAGCGATTTTCAAACAGAGTTCCCCAATTGGTATCGTATTGATCGAAGCCCGGTTCGGACCAAAACTTTAATTTAAACACCAACGTAAATACATTGTTTGTCACGTCCTTGTGCAATTTGTTTGGCAGGTGAAACGTGGTGTTGTCTTGACCTAATTTTACGTTATGACCTTCCCCGCTTTGATCGTAATATAGTTTAGTAGAAAGAGTATCGGCGCTAGCAATTTGATTTGGCGCGTCGTAATTATTGTTCGACTTGTCGACCAGACACATGCCGGAAACGCTACCGTCGTAATAGAATATAAATTTAGACGGGTCTATGTTACTCGGGTCCATATCAGACCAACTTCTGCTATTGGATTCTGATTCAGTGGGAAATTCTTTGACCTCGTGTATTTGAAAGTGGTCGATCCACCCGTTTATCGGTCTGTGATAGTTTCGACACGTGTTGCCTAATTTGATTGTGTAATTATGCTGGGCGCCTTCTAGTCCATCAACGGGATCAGCGTTGCCATTAAAAATTACTGGATAAATGTTGGTTGACACGCCGCCAGAAGTAGTGCGATACATGTCTTCCCAATCTACAAACCACGACGACGGTATGGACACGGACCCGCCGAACGCTTTTGGCTGGTGCAATTGCACGGCATCTGCGATGGGCACGACCGTGTTCAAAATCACAAAACTAGCCAAGTCGCCATCAAATCTAGATGTGTTCGTCGCGTGATTCATGGCACCAAACATCATTTGAGTTGTGCCCAAGTCAAGATTACCAGTCGTCGCATAATGATTCACAAGCATCGAATCCTGGTATACAGACACGGTGCTGCCGTCCCACGTCATCGTAAGTATGTGCCATTCGTTATTTTGATATGTTGGAGTATTGTCTACAGAACCAGTATTCACATAATGATTGGTATCTGTGTACAATGCCGTGTAATACCCGTTCGCATGAATCGACAAGTTAAGTCGCTTGTTAACCGCTGAGTTAGGCTCACCAACGTCAAATATAGTACCGTAATTAGCACTTTTGTTGTGCGGCCGCACCGCGCACGTTATTGTAAACTGATTTGTGATACCAGTCGATGATGCATGAATATCATACAGCTCCATTTCTCCGAAACCGATGTCATTTGCGTTATGACCTTCTGTAAATCGCCATACGTATTTTTTGAATGCAGTCGTATTATTTGTCATGTAATGATTGAAATTTGTATTATAGTTCAGCGAATCACCATCGGTTTGAAGAAAAAACTGATTTGTTTGCAAATCTATTTCAGCATATGTAGAGCTATCGTTGGCGTCGTACGTCACGCCATCTAGAACGCCTCTAACAGACCACGATTTGGGTGAATAACTATTGTTATCTGGGTTTCTCTGCCACATGCGATACGCGGTCATTCGAGTAGACGTCGGGAATTCATAATATACTTCTGGTGGATTTGAATACGGACTGCCGCCTAAACTTCCGGCCGCAAACCAGGCAGAATGGTTTCCATTGGCTAAACCGTCAAAAAGTTCAGATGCTGGACCCCACGATGTTGCACTTGAGGCAGAAGCAGTCCCGGGATTCCCGGCTCTTCCTCCCGCTAATAATGTATAATCAACCCCCATGTACTTCATACTAAACTTTGAATTTACATTGTAAAACGTTCCGTTTCCTAACGAAACGTAGCTACCGTATAGTGGATCTGGTTCGCTTGACAATATTGGGGTAGTATGAGTAGGGATCATACTAAAATTGGTCAAAGATTCAGATCTGTATTCAAAAGAATGTATCGTTCCATCGAAGAGTCGGGCTCTATCATAACGATCGCCCAGAAGAGCCGTGCTGTTTCCGTTAGAATCCTCATAAACGTCTACATAATTTGCCTCAACTTTAGTAGGCCAGGCGCCAGTGGATTTGTTATTTAAAACATATTCCCACGTTGTGAAATCGTCATATTTCTGAACAGCAAATGTAAAGTAGCCGTTTCTAACATAATAGGGTCCGTTCGACGCGACATATTTAATAATCATCTTGTATCGAGTATTAGCTGCAGGAGCATCTGCGGAACCAATATTTACATCAAAATATGCACCTTGTTGTAATATTTGAGTCTGATTGATATTTGACAATTCTATCCAATATTTTGTACCGTGGCATGTAATTTGGAATCTGGGTTGATTGCCCGCATCGCCCCAGCCAATTAATCTCCTGTAAGTGTTGGTAGAATTCATAGTATAATCAACTTTCATTTCAAAATCTCTCGACCAATCGATTGTTTGCGTAGGCAGCACAGGTGTGCTGCTTGTTGGCACCAGTGGCGATTCGAGCTCGTAATTTAGTGTGGAACTATCACGAGACACGTCCAAGAGAGGTTTATTTGTGTCAAAATTGTAACGAGCCACGATGTTATTTGTGTAATTGAGACCAATGTTCTCGGTAACAACCGGGGGATTTGCGGGCATAGCCGGTGCCGCCTTCTTTACTACCGTCTTGATGGAAGGGATGTCTGCAAAATTTCCATCATAACTTATTGAAACGTAGTAATGCGTATTAGCCACAAAGCCCCCACTTAGTATCGTCTTAGTTCCACCAAGAATATTGTAAGACCGAGTTGGCGATCTTACTTCTAAAACTCCGCCTGCGTGGAGATCAATATACCCGTAATCACCAGGGAAACTGGCCGTATCCTGGAAAGAAACTACTCTAGCAGAACCCTGGGTTGTTACTAGGAACGATATTTGGTATTCCCACCCCGCATTCCAGTCCAGGTCAAACGTTCCGTCTGCCGTATCATCAAACGTGACTATCGTTTGGTTTCCGACATGGTTAAACAACACGTCGTAGACGAGGTACTTCTCAATCGGCGAATAAGAGATAGACGTGCTTTCGGATTGGCTCATGCTTTCAGATTGGCTTATGCTTCCGGATCCAGACACGCTGTTAGATTCTGATAGAGATTCGCTATGCGAATCAGATATGGATCCGCTAGCAGAATAAGACCCCGACTCGCTCAATGAGGTCGAATCGCTCAGAGAGGTTGAATCGCTCAATGAGGTTGAATCGCTACGAGATTCCGATTCGCTACGAGACAACGAATTAGACTCGCTTATCGACGCGGATTCGCTTATCGACGCGGATTCGCTCATCGACACGGACTCGCTCATCGACGTGGATTCGCTCATCGACGTAGATTCGCTCATCGACGTAGATTCTGATTCAGAAGGACTATCAAAGAATTTTAGTTGTCCCATTTCTTCGTCCGCAATAGCTTCGGCCGAAGCATTTATTGACGCTTCGTCTAGTGTTAATATGCTGGTTAGAGCACCACCCCCTTCGTTTGTAGCCTGTGACGCGACTTTATTAAATTTTGCTAACTTCATCAAACCGTCCGTGCCACCGACACCAACAGAATCCATCGCAGTATTGACGGCTTTGTTAAAATTAGCCACCCCAGTCTTTAACTGGTTGATCACCGCCTGCGCATTGGTGTCAGGCACAGTGCTAGAATCCACGATCGTAGACGTCACAGCTTCTGTTGCCACCTCTGCTATGACCGTCGTGTCCGTAAAATCGAAACCATTAGCCCCGGCGCCCTCGCTGTCGTCCGAACTGCTTGCGGTAATCGCTTTGGCTAGGAGCTTCATAACGTTGCCCGCGTCCCCGCCCGTGGCTGAAGAAATCATTTTGCTGGTAGCGGCAATTTGCATAGCGACCTTGGCTGCGTCGTTATTTTCTTCTTTCATGAAATCGCGATCCAAGTCGCTTGGATCTAGCCCAAGCGAAGCCGCCACTTGTTGATTCGTTTCGTTTTTCTTCGCTTCTATTTGCGAAGCGGTAAGCGGCGTGCCTCCTAAAGCTGCTTCCTCTAATGTCTCAATCATAGACGACGCCGAGATCGAGCTGAGCGGGGTCACGTTGATGCCTTCCGCGGCAGATCCCATCGCGGTGAGCTCACCCTTAAATTCTTCCAGCGTCGAGATATCAATTGTTGGCGTTCCGTCTGGGCAATTTTTCATTTTTATAACTACCAAGCCCCAGTCACTTCTGATGTCATAACCGCCGACGTTGTTAGTTCTAGTTCTCCATATAAGTTCCATGCTAGCCGCATCATACACTTCGACACAGGCATTAGCTAAGTAGCCGTCGACGACTGCCGCGCCTTCTGTGTCGTATGTGCAACATCCCATCTGAACATAATTACCGTTGACATCTGAATCGGGTGGGCAAGACGAAGGAGTCGAATAGACTTCGCAGCTTCCCGCCTCAATCAGAGAACCGTCCTGGTTTAAAAGATCGGGACAATCGTCGTCGTTATAGCAATTCTGACCGTGGATTTCCCCGCCTTGGCATCTAGCATCCACAATAAATCCCCTATGATTTCCGGTGGTTTTGTCGCCGACAAAATTTGTTGCCTTTGGATCAGTGCATCCGTCAAAACTTTCAGATCTACTTGTAGATTCGCTTTCCGACGCTGACAATGAAACTGACTCTGACATTGAAACTGACTCTGACATTGAAACCGAGTCAGATGTTGATTCAGAAACAGACATCGATGCTGAGACAGATTCGCTCATGGACATGGATTCGCTTTCGCTAGGACTATCGAACGGCGGTAGTGCTACCGACCAAGAAGGACCCACACCTGCCTTTGGCAGTGGGGTCGTGAAACCACCTCTAGCTACAGGCGTTCCCGTAGCAGGATCTGCGTCAATTGTGGATTGCGTAAACCTGTGCCTGTTGAAAAAGTTTTCTGTGCTATGAGCAAAGCCGTTTAAGTTAACGGGAAACGAATCTACGTACTCGTTTTCATACTCTTGGGGGTATGCTTTGTATTCGCAGTTGGTATTATTCAAGTTTTTCAATACATCAAGTTTGTCAAGTGGAATCAAGTCAAGAGCTTTCGCATTATACTCGGCGGGCATAATATGTGCTTTGAGATTCGTTAACTCATCTGGAGACGGTTGTTGACATAATAATTGGAATTCCTTTAAATAAACTCTGGCTTGAGGAGAAGTAGTACCGTAGTCTTTGAAGATTTTGTTGATCACCAAAGCATATGTTTTGTACGCCGTATCAACATCTCCATCATTGACGAATATTGTGCCGTTGGGGTAAATCTTATTGTCTAACGATTCTTCTGTTAAAAGAATCCAATCATCAAATTTACTTTGTCGTGCGTATAAATAAAATTGTTTTGGAGAAGCCAAATCAGGTGCTTCAATTCCATAATTTCTTTTTGCTCTCGACAATTTATAACCAGTAAGCTTTCTTTTATCGGGAAGATCTAACAAAATGTATTCTCCGTCGGCGGTCGTCGATCCGACCCCGCCCGAGGCGAGCTCCTTGGGATAATCAGATCCAAGGTTCCTAGTCCCTTTATAATCTCCAGTAAAAATCCCATTATCTGAATCGTCGTAGAAAGTAACATTATTGAAGGTCGTGTCACTAGACCATGACTCAGAATTTGGGTTAAAAGCGTCATAAGCGTTTCCAGGACCACTGCTTTGAGCATAGTAGCCACATTGATCATTTGCAATCATGGCGATGCGTGGTTCTTCGTACGCAACGTGCCTAACATCATATTTTAAAATAGTGTCTGCTAATACTGCTGCAGTACCGCAAACGTCCTGCGTGTCTTGCCGAATAACATGATGCATTTTTCCATTAATGATGCAAAACGTATACTCGATAGACGGAAATTCGGAATCTTCCCCGGGCAACTCATGTGCACCGAATTTGTACGTAACGACGCCGTATGCGTCGTTAGAAAAAGTAAGTTGAGCCACCGGAACTGTTGTTGAACTGTTTTTGTTATTTTCTGTGCCGTACAGACCGTTCTTAAAATTAATGTTCTCGCTTCCAAGAGAGTAGTTTCCATAAATTCCAGATACCCAATTTTTTGATTTTGCAGTAATTTTCGCCCAGCGCTCGACCCAAAATTCATTTACTTCGACATCGTCTAAAGACAATTCGTTTTCTCCAGATTTATCTACAACCCATTTTGCAGACGAGATTGAGCCTTCAACGTCTTCCAGGGCTGTAAATGACCCAGACAAACCGGTAACCACGAGGGTTTTTGATGATCGCGTCCATTCCTTGACAGTTGCTGTGCTCCCACCAGAAAACGTTGCGGTTTCGTCCACGACAAAGTCGCCTGTACCTTCGCCGTCGGGGACTTGTTCTTTCAGATGAACAGCAACCGGAATTTCGTTTAAAGGATCTGCAGATACCAACTCGTTTTTAAATGTTGCCGTGTCTATTTGTTTTTCTTCGGTTCCGGTCCATGAATTCAAACTATGTTTGAAATTATACGCAAAACAATCGTCTTCATGAAAGGATAAATATTGAATACCTACCTTATAATTTGATCCCCGCAAATATTCATCCAATTCAACCCTCGCGCCGCCCGCAATAAACTCGTAAATTAAAATTGCGTAAGTATTATACTTTTTGTCTTGATTTACGTCAAACGTAGTAACGTTTTTCATATCTTGAGTAACATCCCTACCTTCATAATCCTGCAGTAGTTCCCAATCATCCGTAACTAGTTGCACAAAAGATCCGCTTACATGATGAGAACGGCTGCTTCCTTTGTTCCTTGTGATTCCCGTGAGCTCGCCCAGAGATACAATATTTCCGCTGCTATCTGTAAGTTCTGAATCAGTAGTACCTCCATAAGAAATGAATTCACTGCCGACCTTAATCGTGCCGCCGGTTGTTGGAAATCCTTCAACAGTAGAAAGTGCAATTTTGCTACCATCCGTACCATCATTATCGTCGAATAACGCCACCGCAAGTGTGCTGACAACTCCCTCTACCTCGGATCCGTATGCAAATACCCCGCCGTCGTCTTTTTCTTCTTCGTTTCGTCCAAACAGGCGAAAAGAATACGGAATAATGTTAACATTATCCTCATTAAACTCATTATACGACGCTCGTAATTGAAATTTAGAAAGTTTAATCTTTTTAAATAAGTTCAATTTTATGTACTCTCCTCCAGGGGGCATCACTTTAGCTATTTCAAAGAAATCCCCATCATACTCTTCATTTACTTGATATACAACTTTGCCTTCCGCTCTCCCCACGCTCTTTAGTTTCCAGTCATTATTGAGCTCGCCGAGAAAATTAAAGTCCCACCCAATTTTATAATCTGAATCGGATTTGCTTTTTTCGAATTCGCGCTTTGTGTTGTATGTAAAAGCAAGGTAGGCATTGTCGGGATTTGAAGACGCGTCTGCCGTGTAATATTTATTACCATCATTTGTAGTTTGATTTTGTCTCATTTCCAAATTTGGATGTACAGCGGAAAAATCTAGTGAGTAATCTATTTTTTTGAAATATTCGGAATCCTCAAATCCGGATCCGAATACATTTGTAAACAGGGGTGCCAATGGACCATCGTCGTGAAATGCTGTAATTATTTTATTCATCATTACAGTTGAAAAAGAACCCAAAGACAAATACGATCCGTACAGAATGGATAATAATTGGTCATTTTGTAACTCTTCCGCTTCATAATTGTTTATTGCTTTTCGAGTTTTTGAAAAACTAGGACAATCAAATCCGACGTAACCATCGTCATCGTCATATGGTTTTAATAAAGTTCCCTTTAGCAGCTTAATTTGAATAGACGTGGCCTGATACGACAAACCTGTTATCGGTTTCGTAAAATGCAACCTATTCACAACATATGATGTGTCTTCCTTTTCGCTTTTATGATTAATAGATCCACAAATATTAGGACAAACGGTATCTAGTTGATTCTCATGTACGTCTAGAATCTCGTATGATTTTGCACACATAAGATAATCGTTTAAAATCCAATCGGGTGGGTCACTGGTGGCTTTAACATCATCTACTAGGTCGGTGCAAGCTTCTATCGCATCGCCGTCATCGCTCTTGCTAATTGGGACAACTTCTATTTTATTCCAGCGTAAACCATTTAATTTCCAGTAAAAAGCCGATTCCTCGATACGCGGATATTGATACAACCACCAATAACCGTCATCGGTGATGACGAGCGGCCAATTATATCTGTTGCCAGTATTCGATGGGTTTTCAGTCATCGTTGCCACAGGTTTTTTGATGAGTTTAAACACGTGATCGAGCCCCGTGTCAGATTTAAAATACACCAGATCATCTTCTTCCGCGTCTATATTCGATTGCCTTATAGGTTCTTCGTTGTATCTACGCACGGTAAAATTTGATTTTGGTGTGACATATACATAAAAGCCACTTCGTGTGATTTCCAAATAATCAGAGTATGCATTTAAATAGTAATGATCCGGTTCGTTAAGATTTATGTACGCGCCATCGATTTTTACGGCTATTTCAAGGTTACTTGAATCAGTGTCCTCTAGATCTCCGTTAATAAATTGTTTCATATCAAGCTGCAAATATTGTTGGGTGTTCGTATGTGATTTATTGAAATCGTCTACTGGATCACATGTTATGTCGTCAAACAATTCGTTTTCTCTTTGACACCCTACGTTTAATACGGAACGACACAGGTATGCACCTGTTTCATCTGTTTCAAAATAGTCGCTGCACTCTCTCCCGCCCTGTAAACCCAGATGGCTCGACGCGCTTATAACATTGCAACCAAATCCTTCTGGTGTGAAAAATTTGCAAGGTTCATACCATGCGCCTGGCGCCCATTCGTACTGATTTAAATACACCGTTTCTTCAACGTTTTTTGCCTCGCTCTCTAAGGTATAATTGTAAATCATGACATCTTCGCAATATTTATGTGTACAATATAGAACATGAAGTCGCAGTTTCCCAGAACAAATAGATTCGTCCACACCGCATTTATCTTCCGGAAGCCTATGACCATCCCCTATGACGTTACCCAAAATATGATCACTCTGATCATATTCGTCGTCATAGTCGCAACCTAAATCAGTTGATGGATATAATATTTGGTCTGGTAGCGATGCGTAGTGATATGCTAATTTAATTGAACAGTATTTATTTTCTCCTCCTTTTCTTCCAACGATTGATAGAATCTCAAACCTGAATCCTTCATAATATTCATTCGCGTTTGTCCCGCTTCTATGAGTATTCGGAATGTAGTACTTCTTTTCACCCACTATGCTATATAAATCATTAAGGGAAGGAGTAGATGTTTCAGTGTAGAACTGGCCATTAATCGCGCCGAATTCGTTCGGTGGCTCAAGAGCCTCGGTTTCTTCTAATAAAAGATTTAACTTTATATCGTCAAGATCTTGACAACCCTCTGACAATGTTCCATATGATATTCCATAGACTTTAAAATGTTTAGGGGCTCGTTCGTAGAAATAAATTGTACCATCCGGCTCTTCTAGGTATATTGTGATTGCTTCTAATCTTTGTCCAGGATTCGGTCCCGTTCCTTGCGGAATGATTATATCTACGTACTCCCCCTGAATTTCATTCAGATCCGTTTCAAATTCTCCGTGGTCAAAATTGTAAAGACCAGTCTCCGGATTGTAGAAATCTGGCGTTTTCCAATTTTGTCCCAAAGCGTCTTCCGACTTTGGTGAAAATGCACAAAAGCCAGGCGTCTCGCTATCTCCATGAATAAATTCTGGTCTTTTTTGATAGTCATTTGTACCGTCAACAAGAGCCCACCCATCCCAATCGGCGCCGTGTTCGTAATAAAAATCGGAAGTCGTGCCCACTTTTAGATTGACTCCATTGATATATCCGCCGCCTACGCTAGGAGCGCATACAAAATCAGAAGAATCAGACGAAATTTTGTTTTCGTCATAGGTATCTTTCACCCCTGTAAAATTATCTTCTAGAAATATAGTCTGAGAATAATCAACATACTCTGGAAAATTTGTCAACGAGGCGTCGTCGTCGTACCAAATATGTATTTCATGGATGCCTTTTCTATATTTCTTTTGATCAAAAACGTACAATTTATTTTCACCAGTGTCAAACCAAGTCAAGTAGTCGTTGATTTTTGGAATGTCAGCTATCGAGAATGGAATTGCTTCTTCGGTCACAGTCAACCCAGAGCCCTCGTCACCGCCCCTCGTCGTGTTTTCTTCTGCGCAAATATTTGGCTCAAGGCTTTGAGATGCCGATTCCGACTCTGATTCCGAGATTGAACCAGACTGTGATATTGATTCCGACTGGGATATCGACCCTGATAATGATTCGCTGCCTGAGTGTGATTCACTGTCTATTGATGGAATGTGATTGGCACAGTTTAGCTCGAACTCTAGATAAAAACCCTTGGCTTTATGCCACTTATCACCGTCGTTAAAATTACCTTGTAAATATTTATCCTGAAAATCAGGATTGTAAGTCCACTCAACTCGGTCGACTGCCGAACTATGAGGCAGGCAAAAACGTCCGCTTGGACTTAATTCACCAATTTTTGCACAATCTTCAGAAGTAATAAAATCTAAACATTTATTATCGATGGTGTCGTCGTCGTCGTAGTCAAATAGCCTTCCAGCATTTGTTTTCACTTTTGAATAACAGCCACCGCCCGGCCAATCTTGCATTTTTAAAAATGTTTCGCCTGCGTCTTCCCCGTCGCCACTAATTTCTAGATATGTACCATCGCGCTCATCAAACCATACACCACCATTACTGAACTGCTCGGGTTTGTTATTTAATTCGTAAAATCCTGGTGGTTCACGCTGTTTTTCTTTGGACAACCATGGCCTAAAGTATAGCAGATTTCCCGTTGGCTGACACACCGCATCGCCTGTCCCTACATTCGCCGCGAGGTCAAATAGGACACCTTTAGTAAAACTGTAATCCCATATTTCCTGCGGCTGGTATCGGATGGAACTTATCGGAATATTATTCACATTATTGTAAGCATTGATTACGTCTGCTTGACTTGCAAGGGTTAAATGAGAAGTTCCACTATAATAATACATACCCGTAGACGCGTCTATATTATCCCCTGTAAGTTTAATTTTTAAAGAGCGAATATATTGATCCGGTCCTGATATTATTTCGTGCATGATAATTACATCACCATCAAAATATGCCCAATGTGTCGGTATTCTTGTTACGTCGTATTCGTCGTCAAATGTGCCAAGATTCTCCAAATTGCCTGTTCCAAACTTTTTTTCAACAAAAAGGTTGTATGCGCTCACTGTCTCAAGATGGTCGAAGTGGCGCGCGATTCCGACTCTGACTCCTCTCAGGATCTTATTCTGAACACACGTTCCATTTACGTCTGCTATGTATGTATTGTATGTGGTTAAGCCTCCTTCTTCGTTTTCGGTGTATAAACTGTTGCAGGATCTTTGATGAATATTTTTAGTATCACCCATGAAGGTAAATTCTATTGAATTTATACTTATGGTCATGGGCGAATCAGACACGTTTGGCATGACTATTCGGTATGTGTCAAACATGTTAACCTTTCCATCGTAATAATGTTTGACACTAAATTCCTCACTTGCCGCAAGTATATCATTAAATTTGTAATATCCCGTGACATCAATCCAATCCCCATCTATAGAATTGTAACAAGCACAATCTTGGGCGTCAAGCAATTCCTCATTAAGTTGGAACGCAGCCCTTGTCTCGTCATTTTTCGCTTGAATTTTGAATTGAATTTCCCCAGTTCCTTGGAATTCAGCTATAATCAATTTAAATTTAACTAGAGTTTTTGCCGTGTCATATTTTATCGCAACCTGCGCCACTTCCCCACTATTTAAGACACATTCCCATTTTGGGTCGCTGTCGGTCTTTGTGGTAAATAATAACTCTGGGTATGGGATGGCTTGACTGCCAGCAAAGGTCTGACACGACGGGGGGTCGTCGTAATACTGGGTTATATCTGTGTCAGCCTGCCTATTATTAACACTGATGGCGATCGTGTTCCACCATTTAAATAAATATATCTCCCCGATGGGACCGCCGTTGATGTTTATTGCGCGATTAAGCCCGAATCGAGTTGCTTGCAGCGGACTAAATTTGTTCTTGTCTACCAAACTGATGTATCCATTTCTATCATCCCCATTAACGATAAAGGTATATTTGAATTTTTTTTCGGAGCTTTCGTAGACAGGATTGTAGACGAAGCGAAACGTATTTTCTGACCCATCATTTTTAACTTTTAACCAACCCGAATCTAATTGCAGTACATTACCGTCATCGAAGAACTCGACCCTATATTCCGGGAGATTAGCTGCGTCCTCAGAATCAATTATAAAGATTTTCATGTACGGTGCTAATGAGGATGGTCCGGACGCGTGAAAGATGGGTTTTTCATTCATAGCACCAAGTTGGGATGAGTAACGATGAGTGATTTCGCACGCAAAACTCTTGTCAAAATCAATATCCAAGCAGTAGTTACTAACATTCGGATCGCCCGTCCAAGCGGACGCAACGTCGACCACGGGGGCAGCGTACGGCGGTTCGGTGGACGCCCCGCCTTTCGCTAATTGGTCGTACACAATGCTGGCGCGTAAGTCTTCGTAATTACTGTGGGTCCTCAAAGTTTTGCACATGAATTCTTGCGACGCGCTAGTCTGACATTTTGACACAAACAACGTGAAGTTGCTTATTTCCACCGTATTAACCATGTTAGTAATTTGCAATGGTTCACCGTCAAGACCGTCAACAACTATTTCCACACCTACAATTTTCAGCCTGTAAGATGTTGCTGTCACGGGCGCGTCGACGAAAAACTCTTTTGTTTGTCCGTTTGGATATCTTAACGTGTCGATTTCCCCAATATGCCAGTCGTCGACTGTTACTTGATTATTACCATCAACCTGTATATCGTGGAGGTGAGAGATTATTTCCAGGCTTTCCCAGATTTCATTATGATTCAAGTATTGAAAGAAAAAATGCTTCGGGCAAAATTGTCGGGATGTTATTTCAAAAGAAATTACAGATTGTTCGCGTACGTAATCTATTTGCAAAAAGTGAAAATTAGTTTCATCAATGTTATTTTCCACATTTATACTTGTCCATACTCCACCAGATTCTTCTGAAATGCTACTAAATGCTTTTTTCGTTTCTTCGGCCGAAGCATATTCTAAGTTGCTGTTGGAACTTTGAAAATATCCGGATTTTAGCTCGTATGGCTCGGTCCGGTTTACGTAAACTTCGTCACTGCTGCAAAAATTGGGACAAAGCCATGATTCGCCAAGAGCTTGATCGTCTACAACACGCGGAATTGGAAACGGAATTTTAATCGCGGTTTTTCTTCCGTCTACAAATTGAAAATCACTAAGGAAATCGGTCTCTGTCCATTCTTTAAGCCATTTCGGGCCCAAGGGTATGCTAGCACCATACAAACATGACGAATCTCTAAAAGTAGATATTTTTTGAGATGATACAACGTAGGTGTTGTTTTCGGAATTTACAGTTTGCGACACCGTCGCGACACCAGAGTGGATTTCTTCTAAATCAGTATTGTAATCTTGCGTAAATAATCTCCACCGTCTAATTGCTACTTGATTAAGTAGATTATTTGAGTCATCTTCAACTTTTATGATTTCTAACTTATAATATTTATAAAATCTTGGATGCTTTATGACGTAGTCTTTCCAATAATTTTTTGAAAATAGCTTAATGTCTATTTGGTCATCATCATCATAATTATAACCAGGCAGTGTTTTCTTTGCAAAGCCTGATTCAACTATTGGATTATTAAAAGATCCCATGCCGTTCGAAATTTGTATGTAATCCCAACTGCTTGCATCGTTTGAGCCCTTTATGTAAAATTCCCGCGGCGCATAAGTATTTGAATCACCATTTGTCTTAAAAAACGGCACATGTATTTCAAAATACGTAATTTTTTCTTTGTATGGATATTCAATCGCAATCCATTCTGGACTTGAGCTTGTAATACTTCCGTCAATTTTCGGTCGACTCTTCCAACCGTTATTCTCTATAGAAGAAACGTCTGTTCTTGAAACATCTAAAAACGCGTGGTATGCCATATTTGGACCACTCTCGAAATCTCCCGGACCAACTGGGATTTCGGTCAAATCGCTTGATTCATAAAACTTATATATTGTATGTTCAGAATCATGGGCTACATGAAAACCAAGTTCTAGTTTGGAATGTTCGTACCTGTATTTTGTTACAAGAAGGGTTCCCATATTATTGTAAGATGAAGGATCATACACGAATGTTGGATTGCCTGTGATGTCAGTGGTACTATCTAGGACCGACCGTAAATGTGGCATGGGGGTCAACGGCTGCGAAGGCATTTTCGGATGATTTCCAAGAGGCCATAAAATATCCAAATTTTCTATATCCTGGTCTGCAAAATTACATTTGAATCGAGGCATATCAGAAGAATCGCCCGAGTCTCTATAATTTTTTAGTTCTTGTAAATCTGAAGAATAGTACACGTCTTCGCCAATATCAAATTCGCTGCTGAAGATGTAGATTTTATAAATTTCTAAGTATTGATATGCATCATCAGGATCATCAGGATCCTGTTGCGCTGTATCCGCATTTTTGACTAAGCCAATGTATTGATCGGTAATCACCCAATCGTGAAGTTGGGGCCCAATATACGATATGTGGTTGTAGAGATCCTCGTGAACGTTTATTCGCGTTTGAGCATTATTTATCTCATACTCGCATTTTACGTAAACCACGTTTTCTTTACTAACTTCAAGAGTATCCGTAGCTCCGATTGTCACAGTTTCATAGTTCTCTGGACGCCCGTACTCAAATTTTGTATCTTGATGATCGTCAGCCTCAACTTTTAGCCATGTTTGACCTTGGCATTCGGCATTCTCGTAAAGTTTTATATCAAAGTATTGGCTAGCCGTTTCGGCTGCTTCGTCAATATACTCCAGTTTATAACTTTTGAAAAAGTCGGGGTTTTTGATTGTGATCGTTTTAATATTATCATCATCGTTTTGCTCGTATTTGCCGTCGTCTTGATTCCACGTAGTTGGTGTGTCATCATCATCAGACTTTGTTAATACAATAGAAGTGATTTGAGGTATGGTACCGCCTTCACTTAGTTCACTTAATTCTATGCGACAAATACGACGAGGCTCGTCAAAAACTGTTTCGTAATGTTCATCTTGATTTACTGTCAAAACTGGGCGCAGAGAAAAAAGCTGAACATTCATAAAGTATCTGTAGTCTTTGTAATATGGGGCGTTTTGAATTTTAAATCTATATTTACTTACGTTTGGCAGCAGCTCATCGGAATCGGAGGTACGTACTTTAAATTTTGTTGTCTGTCTACCTACTAACGAAGTATGAACGGGATCTTTTATATGAAGCTGTTGAAAATTTCCTGAAGACAGTTCATATTGTACCTGAAAATCGTGGGTTTCAAGGCTGTACGCAGATAATTCGTCCTCGAGATCGTCCGGATCATGTCTGTAAATTCTTTCAAAAGTAAATTGAACTTCTGACAGGCGCGTCTCTTGGCCATAATCAAATTCGATATAATTTCCATATTGCCAATTCACTAACCAGTAGTGATCAGAACTAAAAGCTTTCCATACGTCAAAATCTTCGTCAAGTCTAGCGCCTGACTCAGAACAGTATGCTGCGGTAGGATTCGAATTTCTTTTCAAATTTATGAGACTTTCCGTCTTACAATACAAGTAGCGCTGGACACTAGTGCCAGGGTCTGTGATCGACGCGATCAAGCCGTCGGCAACATTTACGAGAGTCGACTTGTCTATGCGAACAGTATCTTGCATTTTGCAACAATATGTTTCATCGCCGACCGTATGGTTAAAAGAATCGTTGATCGATGAGCAGGTGTCGGGTGTCGATAATTGCCGGTTGTCACGTGCGCAAATTGTCTCACCGTGTACAAGACAATCAAACGTCAAATCTCGATCTCGTGGGTTGCTGTGTATTTTTCGATCGCCTAGATTTGACTCTTTTCCTATCATGCAGCCCGGGCGGTAACCCTCTACAACACGCCCCTGTATCGTCACGCTTCCAAAGTCCAAATACACGCTTTCATTCGTATTTATAAGATCGGTGAGTTGATTATTTTGAAATTGGTCTTCATCGTGATCTTGTTTATGGTCTGGACTTAAAATACCAAAAATCTTGATTACGGCTGTTCCAATTCCAATAAAATACAAATTATTATAATCTTCTAGTTTGAAGTACACGTCAAAGTCTGGTGAATAAAAACGATCTAACGATGCGCTTGACTGCAAACTGATTTCAATGTAGGGATATCCGTTATTATTTTTCTCTGGCCACTGATATCGGCATCTCCAAAGTTTTTCAAAATCAAATACATCCCATGACTCAGGATCGGAATACGACGGTGAAGGAATTTCTATAAATATTTCGCGAAAATGTTTGACGATTTGGATTTGCGCATTCTTCAGCTGAACGTGTTCTTGATACCAATCATACTGTTCTTCTGCAGAATATTTTTTGAAATCATCTTTTAATAAATCACGTTCACGTTGTTCGTCGTCGTCAAGTTCGCCCCAAGGTTGCCACTCCCAAATAGCTTCTGCCAGATCATCTAATTCTTTGTAAAACCACGATCTTCCGTGGTAATGCATGAGGGGCGGAAAATCATCAAATCCAATGTCTATCTCGACCTCGTACAAGCATGCTTGCGATTCGCAATGGCTATCACTTACCGATCCCGACTGGCTGATCGAAATCGACTGGCTGAGCGATTCCGACTGGCTGATGGATTCCGACTCGCTTTGCGAAATGGATCCGCTTTGAGAAATGGATCCGCTTTGAGAAACGGACCCGCTTTGGGAAATGGATTCGCTTTGGGAAATGGATTCGCTTTGCGAAATGGATTCGCTTTGCGAAATGGATTCGCTTTGGGAAATGGATTCGCTTTGAGAAATAGATCCGCTCATAGATTCCGACTCGCTATGAGAAATTGAAATAGATCCGCTTACGGATTCCGACTGGCTTTGGGAAATGGATCCGCTTTGGGAAATGGATTCGCTTTGGGAAATGGATTCGCTTTGGGAAATGGATTCGCTTTGGGAAATGGATTCGCTTTGGGAAATGGATTCGCTTTGGGAAATGGATTCGCTTTGGGAAATGGATTCGCTGTGAGACGTGCTCTCAGAAATAGAGCAATCGCTCTCGCTAATGCTATTGCTCTCACTAATGCTTTCGCTCTCGCTAATGCTTCCGCTCTCGCTAATGCTTCCGCTCTGGCTTTCGCTCGGAGACGCATCATCATCAAAAACAATGTTGCCATCACAGACTTTTGCCCAATTTATTAATATTTTGTCGTATAAAAAATTCGAAGTAATTATTTTGCCTTCAATCATGTAATCTGCTAGGGGTAACTTGTCGATTTTATAATTATAAATGTCAAACAACTTAAGAATTTTGGAATAATCCTCTGAATCTCTTATTTTATTATTGAAGTCAGGTCCTAGATTAATGTTGCCCTCGCAACTGCTCGAATAATAGATTATATTATCTTTTCCATCTTCTAAATCAATAGTATAGTAATAATCATTCCCATCGTCTTCATCAAATTCAAAGTCTATTGCTGGCGTAATGCTTAGCAATCTGGTCGGTTTTTTTCCTTTCTCACTCATTTTATTTAAAAAAAATAAAATTATTTTTTCAAATCCACCGAGCGGTTATTCAGCTACATCGCCATAATGACCCTTCGTAGTCTGGATAATCGTCTCATTTGGGAAAGATCTGAGAATTTCGACCGTTTGTCTTATCTACGATAGTGTCTATGATCATTCTTCCGCTGGTGATAGTCCCGTTAATTTCTGCTTTTGGTTCGTTGTTCGAGTACGAATTACGAAAGCCGTAAATAAATTGAAATTCTCCCGATGCATCTGTACGTAACGTAATTTGAGAAACGGGTAAGCTTGGGTCGTCGTCCTCGCCTAAATCTTCCCATTTTGGAACCGTACCACCTCCGGGTACTGGTGCAAAGTAATACCCACTATATGGCATATCATCACACTGGATTACGCCGGTGCTATCATCGCCACCATTCAAATATTTATCACATGCGGTAAATATATTAGATGCTCCGCAGTACCGATCATCTTTTTTGTCCGTATTTCCAAAGCCAAAGCCCTTTCCTCCGAGCAGTAGTAGCGTCGTTTTATAATCTTTATCATCTGAATCATAAAATTTGCATGGGCTAGTTTTGTTTATACCGTCTATAGTATGCATGTCACCATAGTCGTCCAAATATATTTTAACCCAGAACATGCCTATGATGGAAGTTTTAAAACCAGACTCAACCTGGCCGGTAATAAATTCCCAGTCGTTTGCTGACCACATGCCATCAAACTCTCCATCACTGTGTTTACTGCTTGCGTGTAACGATAGTTGATTCATCACGTAATCTCTTCCATCGATTCTAGTCGTGGGCGTACATATCGTTGCAAAAGCCCCCCTGTTATAATACCACGTATAACCGTCTTCTAAAGCATCGTGGTCGTCGCACGGGTTTTCACACAAGCTCGGATCCGTATCTATATTTGCATCTTCATTGTAATTAAACGCATCTGGCTCCGAGCATCCATAATAGAAATCTTCGCAACAATCCCTCAAAGACCCATTAACATTATGGCAAGAATGATCCTGACCAGTTAGTCCATCTAGTAAATCCTTGTCATATTCATTAGAGCATATCTGGCACCAGTTATCGGGAAGCTTACCTCTGCTCTTTGAAGTATCGTCATCTAAAACTGCGCATCCATAACAATCGAGGGCGTCGGTATTGCCGGCAGTAGGCGTTTGTCCATTGAGTTTATAATTGAAAGCTTGATCGTCTGTGCAACCCAAATAACCGCACATGGCTTCGTCGTGCTCATCGCAGTCGTCACAAACAGGATTTTTTGCCTCATCGAAGACTGAACGATTTAAAGTGCGTTGCGTGCAGCCCTTCCAATTACATAAACCCTCATCGTCTCGTGTGCATCTGTTAGAATCTGAACTCGTGGTGGGTAAACTCGGGTTGCAAACATTTGTAGCATATTTTACTCTTATGTCAGAATCCGTGAATTCTTCTCTTGTATCGGTGCCGTCATCTGGAAAACATCCACGTATGATACACGTACCATCGTCGATCAAGTCATTGTCGTCATTAGTTAATACTGCAGTTATAAATTTCGATTCTATATCTTCCCACTCATCGTCGTCGTTGAGAAACGTGTACCGATTGTCCGCTTTGTAATGGGTACACGTTTCTATTTTGCAAACAGAGTTATCTTCTTCACATCCTATCATATCGCAATAATTACTTGCCTTGTCATATTTGCAACCCGCATATATACAATCCGCCGCAGTGCCTACGTCGGCACCTGCAGTCAGGTCCGCCGTGCCTATTAACGTCCATCCGTCCTCGTCACTAGTTGCACTAGTCTTATATTCTCCATTGTCACTTTTGAGCAAATATTGAAATTCCGCCAGACAGCCCCTATATTCGCAACACCCATTTTGAACTGCGTCGGTGGCAGGAAATCTAACTTTTGCCGTTAACTCGTCGTTGTCATCGTCATACACGAAATTGTTGCTGCAATCTTGATTTCTATTGGGGTTGTACTTATTGGGATTGTCATCTGCACGGGGATAGACGTCGCCAATCGTATCCGCAGCAGGATCTACACAACCTGGTATTGACTCTACGCAACAAGTGTAATCATCGCCATCTATTTCATCATTACAATCTACATTATACTTATCCCAATAGTAATACTTGTCAGCGGGGCCGTTTCTTTCCGAGGGATTTGTAGTGCCCGCATCTTGGACACTTATCTGTGCGGAATCGGCGTTTCTGCAGCCTTTGTATTGGCAATCTCCTTGTACTGTTCCTTGAGTGACGCCGTCTATCGGCGTCACTAAAGTGAAAGTTCTATCTGGGTTAAGCGGATTAGGTGTATTTGCATTTGCGTCGTAGTTGATAGCAGATTCGTCCATGCATCCATACACCCTTTTCTCGCAGCTCCCGTCATTATACGTCGCTTCTGGGTTGTAATTTATGTTCTCTACTGCGTAGTACCCGTCTTCCGCGTCGTCGTCGTACACAATAGTAAAACGCTCCGTACAACCAAGAATATATGGCACACAGCAACTCGCGCAGTCGGGGTTATCTGGATCATCATCATATGGATCTCCACAATCAAAATGACAATCAGGGCAATAGTTACTATATTCCAACGACGCCCCCGGGTTGTCCGGGTCGTCAACGGTCGAAAACTGTGTTGTACACCCGTAGCAACAATTATCGCATGGTATTGTTATAGCGCCTGACTCAACCCCTGCTTCATCATAATTTTCAGCGTTATCCATCATACATCCCACCGCAGAATTTTCAGCGGGCGGGGAATTGTAGCAGCAATTATCGCATGGTATTGTTATAGCGCCTGACTCAACCCCTTCTTTATCATAATTTTCATAAGCGGGGTCCGTGCACCCCACTTTGGTATAGTCGGAATTAAAGCAGCAGTCCTCGCATTCTCTTGTAGCAGTATTGCTATGATTTTCATAATTGGGGTCCGTGCACCCCACTTTGTCATATTCGCAATCATCTGGACCAAAGAGGTCTTCAGCATCGCGATAGTAACAGCAATTCTCACCATCAGCATTTGTAGGACATTGTATTGTAGCAAGTAAATCATAATTAGCAGCGTATGAGTCCATGCATCCAACGATTTCCTCGTCTTTGCAAGCGCAATCAGTATCTCCGTAGTCTTGGCCCTTGTAATTTGAGTTGATGTCCTTTAATGCTTCAGGGTCAATAGAATTTCCTGTTGCGTCCTGATATCCTAAGTTGAGAAATCTAGCAAGTCCGTCGAATTCCTTGCCAACGGGACAATTACCCGAAGGGCTAGTATCTTTCATGCAATCGACTCTAAACTCTAGTTCATCTGGATCATTTGCATCCCTTGGCGTACCATGTACGTAAGCGGCGGACGGAACGTATCCACACGGGCAATATACGTTGGGTATTTTGTTAACCGTTCTATATTCGGTATATTGATTTGGGTTTTCAGCACATTCACAAACTCCCGTATCACTGTTCCTTTGTACTATTTCACCCGGCACATCACAATCAACAGTTATTTGTGTAAATTCGATGGTATTTGGATCAACCAAAGACCATTCATATTTGTATCCACACGGCACATTTTTCAAAATTAAGTCGTTCGTATTTATGGGGTTCGTTGGTTGATTTATACTACACGAAATATATTCATCGGGTACCGTTAAAACGAGTCCACAAATAATTGAATATAGGATAATAATCATGAATATGTAAGTTATGATGCGATTTTTTAAATTTACTTCTTTCCAACCCGACATTTCTATTTCAAAATAAAAAAAAAATTTTTTGTAAACCAACTATAAGAGAGATTTGATGGAAACTTTTGAAGAAGATTTTATCACGCAAATAAAAATGTCGCAGAAATTTCCAAGTATTTTTTCTGGGATCCGAACTCGGGGTAGACATAAAAAAATTAACAAGCTACAAAAAAGCATCAGACGGATTGATTCGGCCCTTAAAAATAAATCTAGAAACGACCGCGACCCAATAACCATGGAGCTAATATGCGATTGCGCGCCAATTTTTAGCGTGGTGACGGAAGCTGGCCATAAATATTCGTTTGATGCAAAAAATTTATTGAACTACGTTTTAGTTTCTGGAAAAGTTCAAAATCCGATCACCAGAGATCCTTTCAACGACATAGAAGCACACCGCTTGGCAAAATTGTGCAACTACCGGGGTGCGCTCGATGCCGCGAGACCTGATCCTAACGAAAACGACCATTTCCTAAACGTTATATTTGGTGAATTGTGTAGTTTAATGGACCAGCTTGTGGATTTTTGCGCAAGTCATCATACAGAGGAATTGATTGCGAAACAAATAATTGATTCCATGCCCGGCATTGAAGATTTGTATAATATTATGTTGGATTCCGCTGGACTAGACAACACAAGGGAAAAAATAAATACTCTATTGATGCGATTACGTTTGTTGATAAATAATAATAATGCCGTTCACTTTAATGTGGGTGGTCTGCGCATTTTAGAAAATTTATTTTCTAAGACTATCTTATCTGTCAACGAAAGATGGCAAAGGGTGACGAGAAGACGCTTGCGATGAGGTTAGACAAAGATCTTAAAAACTTTGCTCTGTGCTTGGTGGCGTGCAACGACCCGGGCTTGTGTCATAATTTATTAGAAGTTTCTAAATATTTAAAAACCGAGTGCATGAAAATAAGCGCGTTATATGCAAAAATATGCGCGACGTGTGGGAAAAAAACATGCGATTGTTGGAAAGAAATAAATTGCAAGCAGGTGATTCGGCACGGCATCACTTCTTTTGAAATAAATTACTTTGGAGTAAATTTAGTGACGATGTGGCAGCAGGTTAAATTTTTAGGATCTAGTTTTTGTAAATTGAAAGATAATGAAAAAATTATTTATTCGTTGTGTTTAGATCTTTGGTTGTGTATTTCTTCTTGGATTTTTGGGCATAAAATCATGTATAGTATTATGAGAAAAGCGCTTTTGTCGAGAGGAAAAAAAATGCAAGCTAAAAGTTTTAGGCTGCCAATAGTGCTATATTTAGAAAAAACCCCTTATATTGAAATTGGAAGATATAATAGGTGCACAAAAAATACAGCCACTAAAATAAAAAAAAACGTGCCAAATATGAAACAATTGCTACAAGAAAATTGCTGTTGTATAAATGATTTGTACGTAAAAAAATAATTTTGCCTAACAACACATGGGTTTCCATTTTCAAATAAGCCAAAAGAGGGGCACTCAAGACATAAGCGTTCTATTTACCAAAAACCAACAAGAAGACGCAGACTTTGAGAAGGTAGAAGTGGTGTATGTTGACAGGTTCGACAAAGTTCTTCCAAAACTAGACACCGCGTCACTAAATCCATCTTTTGAAAATTCAACCACGTGCACGGCCTCGACAGGTTTGACGAAGTCAACAGTTTTGATAAAAAACGTTGCGTCGGGGGGTAAAACATTTTACTTGTCCGTGACTGATTGTAACGGCGCGGTGGTCACTTACCAAGCAAATTATACAGTACGACCGTGGTGGTGGGACAGTATTGCATCTTTATTTGTGATGATTTTGTTGATCATTGGGTATTTCCTGCTCGTTGGTTTTGGTTTGTGGGGCGCCATACGTGTGCAGTACAGAATCTCGAGAGAGGGAGTTGGGCGTAGCGTTGTGTCCTGGCTGGGCTTTGCGTTAGGATTTCTGATGCCTACTTTGCAAGGCATACCGATAGCGATAGGATTTACGAACCCACCGAGTTCGGGGGGGCCGACTGCAACAATTCAAGGACCGTAATATATAATTTTTTTTGTTTTCATTATTTAAAGATGCTACTGCTAATAGCATGTATATTTGTTGCGTTATTCATAATGATGTCCATAAGTGGATTTTTATATTCAAAGAGCGATTCTAGGGAAGTGTCGGCAATAAATTTGTCAGAAATTCAAAGTAATCAAGATTTTGAGTTGGTGCCTAGTTACACAAAAGCCAAAATTCAGAAAACGGGCTACAAAATTCCGTTTGTAATTCATCAAACGCATAAAACACGTCGAGTGCCAGCGCGAATGTCACGCGCCGTAAAAGAATGGGTGAACAAGAATCCAGAATTTGCGCACAAATATTACGACGACGATGCCTTGCAGGACTATGTCTACAAACACGGAAGTTTAGATGTTGTAAAAGCGTTTGACACAATAAAAAATAGATATCCCAAAAAAGGAGCTATGCGTGCAGATTTATTCAGGCTTTTGCTAATGAAAAATGAAGGCGGCGTGTATGCAGATTGCGACACTACGCCAAAAATCAGTCTTATTAAATTGTTAAAAAGTGATGACCAGTACTTGACTGGCGTAGGAAGAAAAAATGATTTTCACCAATGGTTGATAATCTGCGTTCCAAATCATCCATTCATTTCAGAGGCATTAGATCTGGCCGTCGAAGCTATCCTACGAGATAAACCCGCGAGGGGCGGCATAGGTCGCGAGGCGGGCTTTGCGGGACCACCGATGCTCAATAGAGCTGTCGTGACTGTTTTAAAAAGATTTTCTAAAATAAAACATACTAATAGTGGCGTGCACAAAATTGACAACAACTATAATTATAGAGTGATTGAAGGAGATTATTTAGGAGGTCATGTCAATTTTAAATACAGGGGTTACAATCAGGACATGAAGTTGTTGGGTCTGAAACATTGGTCATCTAAGTAATCAGTTCCGTCAATAAGCGTTTTATTAATCCATAATTTGGTTTTTCGTCAAACTCTAGTTGCGATATGTGTTTTGCTATCATTTGTATTTGCCTCGGACAATCCTTGCATAACGTATCTTCAAAGAAATTTTGATTTTTGACTTTTGCGACATTTTTTTTCTTGTTTTTTTCTGATTGCCATGGAAGTTTTCCTTTGAGCATGTACACAAGAATAAATAAAAATGATTGCATATCGTCTCTTCGACTGCTCTCTATGCCATAGTGCGAATACGTAGAACAATATCTAATGGTGCCGGTTATTCCAGTTTTGTTATCGCAATACGGAATATGCGAGCCAGTTTTGTCCAAGTATTTTTTTGCAAGACCAAAATCTGCAATATAAATATCAGCGTCAGAATGACCGAGCATGATGTTTGCAGGCTTTAAATCTCTGTGAAGAATTCCGCGATTATGAATATTTTGTAAAATATTAAGCAATCCTAATCCGAGGTGGCTAGTCTCAATGATCGACAATGTGCGATGTTGCAACACGCGTTCTAAATCATCTCCTAGTTTATCTATAATGATGGCGGGGTATTTGTTATTATTTTTAGATTGAATGTAACCACTCCAATGTAATTTAGGTATGCCGCGGATGACACCGTTGCGGTGTATCCAAGACAACACGTCAGCTTCGTATATCACTAATTCTCGCTTTCTTTTTCCGCTTCTAATATTTGACGAATCTACCTTGATAGCAATATCATTTCCAGTGATGGAGTCTTTACCGGAAAAAACTTTTGAAAATCCCCCGGATCCTATTTTTTCCAAAATATTGTAACGGTTTTCAATTTTCATAAACACGAGATATTATTTAAGTGTAATAAAAAAAAATTATAGAGTTATTTTCTAATAACGCGTTAACACAGCATTTATTTAAAAAATAAGTCTATAAAACTATGGCAGATATTCCATTGTCAGTAGACAAATCTAAAAATGATTCGATACAAATGAGTGCCGCTTTTGCCAAAAAACATGAAATGAAACAAAAAGCAAAAGAGGAAGGTGCAACAATAATAGAAGTTCCGTTGCCCGATGCCCCGGGCGCCACTCGCCACGGTGGCATCCCGGCCGAAGCGGTCGGTCAGATGGCGAGCATCATTGCAGAACGCGCCGACGACATAAGAAAGGCAAATCCTAAACTTACAGACGAGGTGGTGCGCACTATGATTGTTGTGCACGGTGGGGACAACGTAGAAAAGTTCATTAAAAAATATCCTGCAATTTTTCACACGTTTACTGCCAGAGAAACAAAGGGCGAAGAACGGGGAAGGATGATGCAAGTCATCAAATTAAAAATGCAGCTTGAAAAAGGAAATATAACTCCCGATGAGAGTCATTGTCTCCTTGCAGATTTGTTTGGAGTAAATGCACAACAGAGACAAGAGCTTCGAAAAAGCTTGCAAGAAATAAACGCAAAAAATAATAATAAAGATAACAAATGAGTAATATTTGGCTGGTCGACAACAGAGATTTTAACGCACCCTATTTTTCTAATAAAAACTCTATGACTAATAAGCTTATTAGTTTGTTGAGGCAACACGGAAATTTGCTTATTGTTAATCAACGTAATTACGACAAATTATGCTTTGATTCCGTTAAACTAATAGTTTTGTCGGGAAGCGATTATCGTATTAATAACCCTAGACATTTTGATAGAAATTCTTATTTTGCGTGCTCTGTGCTCGAAAAAGCGCTAGAATACATGATGAAGCATGCCAATAAGAAAATAAGCGTTCTGGGGATTTGCTACGGCATGCATCTTCTTGTTCGATTTTTTTATGGAACCGTGCATACTAGCGAACACCACATAAAAAATGTGAGCCAATATTCTAATCCCAAAGAAATATATTTAAATTACCACGATTACGTTACAGAGGCGCCCGAACCTTTTGTTCGAGATAACGAAGACGACGCGAATTTGCATGTCTTATCCATGTCCTGGCCCTCTTTCGGGTGGAAGGGCGTTCAATTCCACCCCGAGGGAACCGATTACGGCATCGGGTGGTTGCATAATTTTGTGGCCAGGTCGCTAGGAATGAAAAACGCGAGCTAATATTTTGATCTTTTAGCACCCGTCTCTACGTTTCTAATATTTTCAAGATCTTCTGGCAACCAAATTTCCTCTTTGTAATCTTCGTCGGTTTCGTAACAAACTGGTATGCACCACTGCACGTTGTCAAAATTTTCGTTAGGTCTTCCTCGAGCACCTGTCTTCCTATCGTTAAGCTTGGTCTGCCGCACATGTCCTGTCACGAATACCTTGCCCCAGCCATACCCCTTGTTGTTAACTTCAAACGATATCCAAGTCCTAGGATCCGATGCAATCGTAAGAGCAGAACACGTATCGAGCGCTCTCTTTTTTGAAACCACGGTTTCTTCCAATTCTTCCAATTCTTCCAATTCTTCCGATTCTTCCGATTCTTCCGATTCTTCCGATTCTGGACTTTTGTTTAAAGAATTGACAGTTTCGGCCGTTAAAGGTTCCTTATATTTTTGTGGAGCGATTGGTGTCATGCAAGCTGCCAGTTTTTGCTCTTCGGGCTCAAATTTAAAACGCGCCATTCCTTTTATTGTCTGAAAAGTAATTATGTCTTCAAAAACGCCCTGGCGGCAATCGCAATCCTTATTACTATCGTCAAGAATGTAAAGTTTTTTTGCAACAACAAGATTTTCCCACTCTGCGCGCTGCTTGTGCATACGGGAAGGTGGATCAATCCAATGCTGCCCACGTAAGCTCCATTTTTTTATGTCTTCAATGTTCATGTTTTCGTTCCACAGTTTTGGAAACATCTCGTGTAGACAAATGATGTGGGCAACATTAATTCTTCTGAAGGGATCGTCGCTGCCCAATTCATAATTATTTTTTTTCAAATTTGTTAGAGCGTCGTCCAACAAATTTTTTTGATGAAATAAATGAACATGTTCCGGTGAGCACATATTTCGCATCTGCAGTAATTCTACAGTAATTAAAGGGGCATGCTTGAGTAATGATTGTAATTGCTGACAAGTGATTTCAGAAATTAGGGGAACGGGTGGTTGCACGTAATGCCAGGATTGGCTATGGTTTAAACTTCCATAGCCCAAAAAACTTCTCGTATAACTTTTTATGATATGATTTTCTATTCCTGGCATGATTTCATCATTGCGTAAATTTTCAAAAAGCAGGCGCAATATGTCAAATCTATGCTGTTTGATTTCTTTTTTTTGAGATAAACACCAGGTTGCTTCGACAACGTATTCTCGAAAATAATTAGGATTATTTCTCCAATTATTATAGACATCTTTGATAGATAAAAACGAAGCATCGCTCATATTTTGGGGCAAACAATGCCAGTTGCATACGCTGCTGTGAAGATAGATATAATCTGCTTGATTTGCGATGCGTGGGATTGTTTTTTTCATGATAGAAATGTCGCAAAGTATCATAGAAACCATGCTAATTAGATCGTGAGTACGAACTGGTGCAGAATATTGTTGATAGCTTTGTTTATCTAAAATATCTTCAGCTTGTTTCGCTATCTGGGGTACATCAATCTCTCCCTTTACAATGTCTAAAATGTTTGGCCACTGTTCCTCGTTTTCTCTCATCAATTCTAAAATGGTGTGAATTTGTTTCTTTTGAATGGTTAGATCAAATCTAGTTAGTGCGTGCGAATGGTTGTAAGTTTGAGAAGAAATGCTGTAAGTGCGAGTTACAAAGTCGACTGAGATAATAAATGGAGGGTTTGAAAATTTATATTTCATGATGGACAATTGAAATTTATATAAGTTTTATGAACATAATACTTATCCTGGAGAAGACGGGTAGTATTGAATTTTTGGAGAGCTTGGATGATAATTTTTTTTGTCAAAAAAGAAGTCGCCGAATTCTGTTTTTGACGTATACGCGATGTCCGGCACGTCGACATCATCGAAAAAGTTTTGCGCTGAGCTGGTGGTTGAAGACGTGGGCGTGCCAAATCTTGATGCCGGTGGCGAAGAGTTTGGTGTTGATGGTGGCGAAGAGTTTGGTGTTGACGGAGGTGTGCAGTTTGGTGTAGAGCGTGGCGTAGAACTTGGTGTTGATGGTGGCGTCGAGTTTGGCGTAGAGGTTGGCGTAGATTTGGGCACGGGTGGTGGGCATGGTTGAGATATGCGCGCGTCGCATTTTTTTTCAAACGTGACGGAATTGATTGTCCAGCTCATGGGATTTCCGTAGTCGTCGTGAGATTCAAACTGCAAAAATAAATCATCGCCGCAGTCTAGAATGTTGCGCCTCTGAGTAAAATTCAAAAATAACTTTTGTAAACGAATCGAAATAATTTTTTCAGAAAGACAAACTATTATGTTGAGTGGTTTTTTCGTATCGAATTTGACTGCCGACACTATTTCCTTTCCCCAGTCATCCTGCCTCTTGTCGTTCAAAACAAATCTTTTTCTTTGCGTAGAATCTCTGAAGCTGCAATGGTATATAATTTCAGAGGCATCGTCGTGATCATTCGGCAAGATACTAAATGAGAATCGACCATCTTGAACGACGTTTCCCCTTATCACAAGTTTTATTGTTTCTCCTTTTTTGATGTTTGGGAACTTCGCAAGTAAGTTTTCAAAATTCAGGGAAGCTTGCCAAGGCTCGTCCAAAATAGAAACAGGGCGCGGCTTTGCCTTTGGTTTTGCCTTTGGCAGTCTTCTTCCTACAAATGGCAGATTTTGGTTTTTGTTGACAAACGCAGTTTTTTCTGGGTAGAACTGGCTGAGTCCGGACCCGACGGTACTCGGCGCACCCATAACCACGCATTCTGTGATCCCGGCTACCTTAGTCTTTGTGCCAAAGGTACACGCTTCAATTAAAACGTCGAGGGCTTCTTCGAAGGAAGCCCTTTGGATCGGCGTCGCTCTTGTTCTACCCATGCCATGTCGATTTATTGAATTGATGTAACCGTCAAAAGTCATGGCATTGATGACTAGCATGAGATGACGACACGATACACCGTCGCCAAGAACTTTAGTACATTCTCTGAAAAGAATATTTTGCACGCTTTCTATGCCATATTTGTGGTATGATTCCCAGATGTTATTCGACAACGTGTAATTGTGGTTTATATTCTTTAATTGCGATACGTATCTAAAATTTGACCCTGCGGTAAAAATAGCATATTCGCTTGTAATCACGCCAGTGTTCTTGTCAGCGATTTGTATTTGTTCAACGTGAGTTTGAGAAAATGAGGCATTGCCAGATATGGACACGTTTTCAAGCACAGATTTGCAGATTTCGTGAATAAATTTGTGTTTTTGATCTGTAGTTAACGCCGTCTTGCTCTTGAGCAGCGATTCTAAATCTTGTATTACAACAAAAACAGTCCATTCCTCGCAAACAAATGCTGAAGGAATCACGGTGAAGTTGTCGTTGTCAAAATATTTCCTTATGGCAGCGGAAACTTGCCTTGGACTTATTTTTTCTTTTTTTTCAATGTTGAAAGAGAAGCCAGCTAGGTTTTTGTCGTCGTACGATGAATTTTCTGCAATCATATATTTGAACAAAAATCGTTGCGTTAGGGACATGTAATCTGAGAGAGAATCTAACGTCAAAAATTCACAGACCTTGTGTACGTATTTTGACAGAGGTTTGTGAATAAACGAGTCGGAAATGCGCTTGACCGCGGAATAAGATTTGTTAATAGGGTGTTTCAATCTGATGCGCATGCTAGGCGTAGAAATGTTCACGGAACCATCCAAGATTTCTCTGAGTCTTGGCACGCCAGCCGTCACCAAGTGACAACCCTTGCCAGCCGAGTGAAACGTGTTGAGGGTCATCTGCATGATTGGTTGCGACAGCGATTGCGCTGCGACAGTTCCTGGCATGTAACCAGCACTAACCCTCGCTTTGAAGATTTTGTGTCTGACGACTTCAAAAAGTCCTGCGTCCATCCGATCGCCACACACGCTCAACATGTGTAATTTTACAAGATCCAGGCAGCTATTGCACTTGTCTTGCAGGGCATCGAGTTCTTCCATCCAATCCATGTTTTCTGAAGGCGTGAACATTTTGGAATTTATAACACGTTGAAGGTTGACGGGTACTTCAATTCGAGCGTCTAAAACATCCGTATACTTCATCATGTTTTTTTTTATTTTGAGCGTCAAAAGTATAGCTGCTCGGAAGTTTTGCTCGTTTGTAAATAAATGTTTCTTGGTTTCCCATAACTTTACCTCTTGCAGCACGGGACAATATACCGATTCTATTTTTTCAGCCGAAAAATTGTCTCCATAATAACTAGGCTGTAATATTTCTCCAGAATGCAACGTAATTTGACCAAAATAATTAGCTTGCGCAGACTCAATCATTTTTGAGACTCGCCTGCTAATGTATCCAGTTTGCGCAGTTTTTACAGCGGTGTCGACAAGTCCTTCCCTGCCGCCCATCAAATGAAAAAAAAATTCAGAGGGGACAATGCCTTTATTGTACGGATTTGTGACAAATCCGTGCGCTTCCGGCGAATGCTCGCCCTTTTCAAAACATGGAATTGTTCTTCCTTCGGGGTTTCCCGTGGAAAATATTCTCTGACCGGAAACCATTTGCATACCAACGCATCCAGATATTTGAGAAACATTGATTTGCGAGCCCTTGCTGCCAGAATCAACCATATCTAAGAGCCCATTTGCAAGCGAGGTGCTTTGCGCCTTGTTTCGCAAAAAAGATATCGCATTCAATGCGCTCTTGTCGACAGCCGTGGATAAAGAATTTATTATGTTGTCTTCTTTGTTTTTTTTGCTTGATTGCTTAAAATAGTTGCTAAGGATGTTCGAGACCGTATCAAAACATTCGTGAGAAATTTTGGTGTCTTCATAACTGCAGGTAAAGCCAACCAACTGTAAAGCTTTCAACGAAAGTCTCTGCATTTCGGAAATAAACGTGTTGCAATAATCCTTGAAATCTCGAGCTAAGATATCGATGAACCCACTGCTCGTTGCGCCGAGCAAAGCTTTATCCAATCTTCCGCATAAATGCACGCCGTTCTTTACCAAGACTATGTGATCATCCAGCCAGTTCTGCGCGTTATCGACGCCGCCGGCGGCAGCAGACTTATTTTTTTTTGGACCAACAAACAAATTGTCCGGTAGCAAAAGACTGATGAGTTGTTTTCCAGAATATAGAATTTGTGGTTTTAGAACAGCAGGAACGAGTTTGGAAAAATGTAGCCACTGGTTTCCCGAAATAGACGAAACGATTTGCATAGCATCTGAATGATTGACGAAAAAGCTCTTGGACGTCAACATCCACGACCCGAGCAACACGTCTTGAATCAGACCCAAAATCGGCTTGGACGCCTGCGGACTGATAAGATTTTTTGATATAGACATCAATTCTGCAGCTTCCGCCCGGGCTTCAATCGTCTGCAACGTATGCATATTCATTTCGTCCCCGTCAAAATCTGCGTTGTACGGCGTTGTAGCTTGCACGTTAAGTCTAAAAGTTTTCTGATGGGGAAATAATTTGACCCGATGCGCCATAAGTGAAAAGGCGTGCAGAGAAGGTTGTCTATTGAACAGGACTACATCGTTGTTGATTAAATGTCGCTCTACAACATCGCCTATCTGCAATCTTTGCACTTCCTTCATCAAGTTTTCTTCTTCTAAATATTTGATTTTGGTTTCGCGACCGTTGCGTAGGATAGAATTGCATTTTTTTTCAGACACTATTTTCTTTAACCACGACATGTTGTGATTCGTTACCTTTTCGGGAATTGATTGCTTTTCAGCCACAAACCCTGGAACACCGATTTGATCTAAATCTATGCATGCATCTGGCGATACAACAGATCTGCTCGAAAAATCAACACGTTTTCCGCACAGATTACCGCGGATCCGACCTCGTTTTCCTTTCAATCTTGTAGAAATGGAACGAATTGTTGTGCTTCTGATGCCGCCACCGGGTTTTTTGGCGTGTTTAGTGTCGTTTAAAAGATACACCGATAAATGGATTTGCATTTGTTCCAGCAATTTTTCAAACTGTGGTGTCCTTTTCTCGCTACTTATTTCAGACTGCAACAGACTGTTTGTTTTTACAATGTCCTGTAGTTTCAGGGTTAAATCATCGTGACCACGTGTCCTGGAACTTTCGGTGCATGCAATTGAAGGACGCATGACCGTTGATGGACACAATAATACTTCAATGATAAAATTTTCAGGTTTTGACGCATTCGGGCCTTTCGAAAATCCAAGTTTGTATAAATCTTCTAATTTTATATTTCGCAAAATGCTCAAAGCATCAGATGGGTAAAAACTTTGCATTGCAAATGATTTTTCTTCTTCGCTCTCAAATATTGAATCAATGTTTTTGTGCAAATTAAAATCTTTTTTGATACCCAATCCAACTCGAGAATAATTCGGCTGTGGTCCGCCGCAGTGAGGACAAATTTTTTTCAATCGACTTTCTTGGGAAATCGTAGCCAGTCGGCGACGCGCCTTGAACGTGTTTGATGGGATTTTTAAATCTTCTATCAGCAAACCGGAACAAAAAAAACAAGCGCACCGAAGCACGCGCAACGTGATCTCAATAAAAACCGGATTATAAACTGGAGCTGCCATTTCAATTTTCCCGCAATGCCCGGGACACAACGGCACGGCGTGTTTACAAGTTCCACAAACGTACCTCCTATCACTTGATCCCATGCGCATGTCTAAAACAGAATTCATCCTTGGCAGGCCGCGTTCGTACAGCATTGTTTCCGTGATGTTCACGACTGCCATAGATCTAATTTCTTTAGAGGAAAGCGCAACAAATTCGATCTCTTTGACATAATTATTGCCGTCATCTACCTGATTTTGGCTCATCCTCGCTCGCAGAACACTTCAAATTTGAAATTATTCGACTTATTTTTTTTTTGGAGATTTAAATTTTAATTTTTAGAAAACTAATTTAAGTTTGGAGCCGTTGAATCCAGGCTGAATCTTGATTCGTGGCAATCCACAGAGTCGCGTGTTTTGGGACCACAACGTACTTAAAAACATGTTTAAAACTTTTTTTTATGTCAAAATCAATATTTTCTAAATAATCGTACAGATATGGCTCACCAAAAAGCATTTGCTTTGAAGGTGTATAGTCCTGGCATATGTCAAGAACGACAACGGTCCGTACGGAATGCGATAGGCGTTGTAACATGGATATGCGTGCTTGTTGCGGAACTTCGTGAAACATAAAAGATATAAACGACACGTCTATTTGTTCCAACTCGTAGTAATGACCGTTACCTAATTCGTATTGAATATTACTGGATTGCTTGCGTCTCGAAGCCACTTTGAGCATCTCCGCACTCGTGTCGATCCCAATCACCCGACAACTTTGGAATGAATTGGCCAAGGCTTCAGTTGAGAGCCCCGCGCCGCAACCAATATCTAGTATTGTTGCGTTTGAAGCGGGTAGGCACGGGAGTAAATATTTTTTGCATATGTGCGATCTTAAACTGTCCTTGTACACGCATTGATCTAAGGCAGTCGTAAAAATTGGCGCAACGTTAGCGTGAAACCAATTGTCGTTTCCAAACATATGAATTCTTGGATCTGCCCAATAAGGAGGTTGAGATTTTGGGGGCTCATAAAATTTAAGCCCCAAAATTGACCTAAAAAAAACCAACAATGAAATTTTCATTTTACTATTGATAATATATTATTATGTATCTATTTACAACCCAGCCGAATCTGGTCTCAAACCCCATTCACATGGACTAATCAGCCTGAAAAATGGGGGGCTTTCATCTTCTTTCTCTGTTTGATCTATAACATTCTTTATTACATAAGCCTTATTACAATCGTCTTTTCCTTTTATAGATTTATCAATTTCATATGAATTCCGGCAATTTTTTTCTTCGCCATTACTTGCCTTTTGCCACATTGCAATTGCTATATTCCTGTCTCCAATGTTTTGCTCAGTCATGTCCATGTAGCCGGCGCTTCCGTCGTTGCACGTCATATTGTCATCTTTGGCGCTACTTCGTAGAGCAAAAGCAACAATAGTTGCAATTGCAATCAAAAACAAAAATGTTATAACTAAATATGACAAAACGTTTATCATATACACTTACATATAAAATTATTTTTGTGTTGCGCAACTAAACATCATTTTTTTATTGTTGAACAAAAGTTATGGAATATAACGCAATCACTGCTTGCGATTCTTGTATCTCAATCACATCATTTTTACTCACATTTATTGTCACAGTAGCAGACGTCGAAGTAGTTTCTGAGTGTAAAAAGCCGTTTACATATATCTTGACACTTTCATTATTATTCCACAGGCAACCGTAAACTATTGTGAATTTTCCGATTGCATCGGCTGTAAGTTTAAAAGTGGCAAGGGCGGCGGCGGGATCGGTGGCTTCGTAATCCCAGAAATTGATTCCTCCGGCGTCTGGCGTGTAAGCCGACACATTTAGATGATGTTGGAAATTAGAATTCGAGTTCGTCGCCTGAACTTGAATAAAATTCGGAACTGTAATCTCTGCAAGATTCATGTAGTTTGATATTGATGTTGAAAATCCCCACAATTCGATTACGTCCCCGCCGCTTACAGTTCCAGTCCCAGAAGACACCGTTGTATCACCGTTTTTGTAATATGAAGGTCTCTCCGTCCCACCAATCGAATCATTTACGTCAAGTGTAATGGTATTGCCACTTATATTAAAGCTTATGCCTAAATTTTCTCCCTGTGAAACGCCATTATTGGACAAGAAATATCGTTTAATAGAAGATGTTGAATTGCTTTCATCTAAATCATATGTGTTTCCTGCTCCTCCCCACGGTCCGGCACTAATTGGAATTATGGTTGGTGCAGATGTCGAACCTACCAAAAACTGTGGAGACAGTGATGGAAAATTGGCGGTTAAATCGGCCTGAGCAAATTCAACCGTCTTATCTGTATAAGCCGAAAAATCAATTTCATAAGTGGGAAGTTCAGTTCCTATAAAATAACACGCACTATGATCCTGAACCCACTGCAGAACGCCATTTCTTAATTCACACGTAAGATTAAACGACGTGGGCCCGTCGGCTTGGCCGTCAAGCGTAAATCCTTCGGCGCACGACACGGCGAGAACGTCGCCCTCAAGACCAGGATCTATAGAAATTGTCGTTGGGCTATTGTCAAGTTCAGCCCAATTTCGAAAGCTGACTTCAAAGCGCTCAGTGTTTGTCAAGTCGTTGAAGCGAACTACAGAAGCGTCCGCCAAAGCTTCCGAAAGCAAACCCACGTTCAAATTAGCATAAGTTCCCTCCTCAGCGAGGACATCGGTGTGCAACGACGTTGAAACTACAACCGACTCGGCCATAACTGTCGCGACGACATGATTTGCGGCCAGATAGGAAACAATCTCTGTATCTGACATTTCTTGCCACACGATGTCAAATTGTTTGTAGTCGTAATTCATATGGCCCCAACTGCTCGGGCTATCGGCGTGGTAACGCTGGTTTGTGCCGTTAATTCCGACGTAAAAATTGTTGGTCCAAGTAAGGTGGCCACCCAAATTTATTTTTTCAAATAAGACCGTCGGTGTCCCGCTTGACACGTCGTAGCATCTCAAAGTGAAGTCGTGGGTTGCGCCGTTCGTAAATACGTAAACGTAATCTTTTTCCTCCTCCAAGTTCAAGTAAGTATCCGGGAAAGAAGCACCGTAATGACTAGAGAACGTCGATACATTATTAAGGATCTGCATATATATATTCACTCCGCTAATCCTAACCTGGACCAGTTGACCATTTATGCCATTGTTGTTATTACAATTCTGTTCCAGACTAAAAAGCATACGATGTGTGCTAGCGTGGATGTTTGAGTCATATTCGATTAAGCAATTTTCTGGATCCCCGGCGGGCACTCTCACCCTAAGAAAGAAAGAAGCACCGTCATTTAATCTTTGTCCAGCCGAAGCAGTTATTAAAGAATATGCTTGACTCATTTCTTTTCCGGTAGTTCCATTGCATCTTAACATTTGTTGGGGACCTGGCAAGATGTCTTCCGCGTACGAAATAGCAGCGGAAATAGGTGATGTTGCAGACGACGCTGATTCAACAAGTCCTGTTGGGTTCCAGCCGATGGTCGGCAACTTGATCATGTTTGAATCTGCTTTTATACTGTCGTCGTCCGTCGCCACTAGTCTCGTGTATTGAAGGGCTTCTATGCGACCAACGTCCGAGTCGTCCGCGTTGTTGATTATCATTTTGTTGACGGCGATAGGCCGTAACAAACTATTTATTTTACTATCAAAATTATCATTTTTGCGAAAATCACGAGGACTCCCTACGACATCTACGGCGCCATTATAGTCTGATACTAATTGTGATTGTGAAGTATAAGCATCTGGCGCAACGCCGTTATTTTGTCCCGAAGCAGCAGTATATTCATATTTTCCACTGTTTTCTACATATGTTCCATTCAAAGTAACTTTTATATAACTGTAATATGTGCTGTGAAAAGAAGCTACGATAATGTTATCGTCAGATTCATCTAAGGTCCAATATGATATATCTGTCCAAATCATTGACGAACCCGTCCCCAATTCACCAAGATTATCTGTTCCAAACTTAATATTAGCCATAGTTATGGTTCCCAAATCAACGACTATTGCGACGGGGTTTTGCGGCGTGGAAAGAGGTGTTTCGAAATACGTGGACGCATCGCCGTCCGTCATGTTGGACGCTGGATACAACGGAGCATTCGGCTCAACTGGTGGATCAAACTCAGCATCAAGACTATCTGTGTCCGTAAAAGCTTGATTGTATATTTTTAGTTCGCCAACAGTACCGTTATACGCGAAGCCCGGTTTATTGGGACAATTTCCCAGTAAAAAGTCTTCGTACGCAGGATCAAGTGTTGTATTCAAAGCCGCGGCCATCTGCACGTAATCCATCGCCCACGCCCCACTTGATGGGTCCTTGAGAAAGAGGTAAAGCGTATTGTTACTTCCTTGGTAACTAAAAGCAATTGTGGTAGTTACATTAGAATCAATGAACAATTCGTCGGAAAACCTATCGTTTCCCTGTGCTATTACGCCAAATGAAAATTTGTTTGCGGGTGGACTATGATGAACTGTTGAAAGAGATAAGGCAAATAATTGATTATTTGTTACTTTTCCGTAACCGCACATGAAATAGATCCAGTCGGAGCCGTAGTTGGCGGAACCGGGTTGTATGTTAATTGTCATTATAAATGTCCTATCAGCATTTCCCAATATGCCTGCGGCGCTTACGTCGAATTGCGAACTCAAATCGATAGTCGTGCTTCCGTTAAAAGTTGTTCCCGTCGCATCATATTCGAAAACGAGGCCAGGACTCGGTGGTGGGACGTAGGCAGGGTAGGTAAATATTGAAGATGGACTTACAATGTTACCATCCCTATCTTCAAATGAAATGTTTGAAATTCGCAATTTCGGTTCTTTTACGGGGGCCACGTAAAAAGTGTCTACACTATTGATCGCGTAATCAAACACGCGCAAGTTCGCAATGGAGCTGCCCACTGCGAGAGGATTGCCGTGACCTACGCCTGCGGTGGGTTCGCCGAAACCATATAATTCGATTTGATTAAATATGACAGCCTGCAGGCCTTGATTGCCACCTCCGCATCCGTAAGGGGGCCCGGAGTTGCCGGAGGATTTTGTTACCACAAGTCTAAAGTATTTATACTTGGTGTCGTTATCGGTCGTCAGCGTCGTGGGCTCTGACCACCTTGCATGGTTGCAAACGTTCGAACAGCTACTCGTAATTACCGAAGAGTATTCAATGTTCGTCCAACTATCCAGTAACGTCCACGTGCTTGCATCATCCGATCCCATCAAAGATATGCTTCGCGGCATAGGGTATCTATGCCACCAACCCGTGATATAATACGTTATTTGATTTATGCGCTTTTGTTCTGGAAACGTGAATGTCGCATATTCGCCCAAAACCCCGGCGGTACTCTTATTTCCGAGATAATTTCCAGTATTATTTTTGTACGAACCATTGTAAGTAAGCCAGCAGCATCCATTCGAACTGCTAGCACCACCGCAGTGGGAGGCGCCGCCGCATCCCCCATTGTTGTGGCACGTCGATATAGTCCCGCTAATTGCGTTATGAGCGGTCCAATTGGCATTCCATTGTGACGAACCTGCAATCGCCACGCCCGCAACGTTACCGTCCGCGACGCTCAAGTGCGCTTCAAGGTCACCCACCAATAAGAGCGGAATGCCCCCAATAATAATGTTTTCCGCATCTACTGGATCGAGAACACTGTCAAGAGTTACGGTTTCCACAGACCATAGCCCTACAGACGACACGTCCCGTTTTAAAAAGTGAACTTTGTCGTTTTCGTAACTTACGCCAATCACCGTAGTCGTGTCTTCTTGCACGAGCATGTCGGCATTCTCTGCCCACGCGTCGATTCCGTTGATACGAATGCCGAGTTGGCCCTTTTCGTACGACTCGTCGTAACCAGTTGCGACCTTGAGCGCAAATCCAGTCTCGCCGCTTTCGGTAAACGAACCAGAACTTATAATGTACTCGGGATACTCCTGCGTCTCGTCCAGTCCTAAATTCACGTCTGCTAAGAACGTCCGAGGCTCGAGCACGTCACCGCCACCGCCACCGCCAACACCTCCGCCCCCGATCGCGCACGTATCTGACTGATCTACGTAATATTCGCCGGTAGTGAGGTAGTTTAATATTTCCGCGTTGCTTAAATAATCCAAGTACACGTCCAATCTTAAATATTCGTAATCAAGACCGTGATACCATGGACTATAAGTACCACTATTTTTTTGCGGTCCCCCGGGATATTCGTTCCACATGTTGAAATTTAGAGTATAAGTTGTCGCATCCAGTAAAACTGCGTTGGTTTCGAAGGAATCTACGAGTGTTGTTCCGTCGTAAATATAACACCCATACGATGCATTCCCATGACTAGAATCCCCAGCTCGGAAAATAAAGGTATATTCTTTATTACTGGTAATAAGAGGAGTCAAATAATCAACGATAACAGTATCTCCTTGCCAGCCATCCATTGTTTCCTTTCTCGTTACAATTCGATAGGCATTTGCATCACCAGCTGATGGTCCGCCCCACTCGTGAAGTTGATATCTTCCACCGCCCCAACCCGGTTGGGGGTCGGGGTTTGGTCTGAGAGTCCACAAAAAGGCCATCATATTTACCGCCTGAGAACCACCGTGAAAATGAGTGTACCCATCTGGTATTTTTGCCTTACATATCATGGTGATGGACTTCCCGTCGCATTCCGAGCCCGTTCTGTCAAGAATATATTGTTCGTTGTTTCCGGGAGTAGGGAGCTCGGAAGCTGTTTTTCGCAGCACAGGCGGTACGATTACGGGTTGAATTGTGGGAAGGGTTTCGGATTCGGATTCGGACTCCCCGGGGGGAGTTACCCAGAGGTCGTCGGTTTTGTAACCTAATTTTAGATGGTTGATGCCTGTTCCATTTACCTGTTCGTCTTGATTTGCTTCCAAGGAAGCTACGATGTTATCGCTAGAATCTAAGAATTGCACCGTCAAACCGTAAAATCTTTTTTGGTAATTTGGCCTGTTAAAGATCATGACCGCGAGCACGTCTTCTAAATTAATATCTTGCGTCGTTTCAATCATGGCCCAGGGATAAGTTTCGCCGTCGGCAGTAGATGAAAAACTTGCTGTCCCTTCATGCCCAGCAGCAGCGTCTCTATTACCATCAATGAATTGACTTGCAGAAAAATCCCAGCCCGACAGGGTATGCGTTGTAGATTGACTCGCTGTCCACGTTCCTACGTCCGTGCTTTGTACGACATTTTCAAGCACCATTGCGCCGCTATTGTCCGTATAATTCTGGAAATAGAGGGATTTTATAGAATTGGCGACGTCGTCTTCGTGAGTTTCCCCATTCACCACATCAACGCTATGATACGTAAAATTCATACCCGCGCTCCAATCATCGGTGTTCGTGTCCGTTTGGTATGTACTATCATTAGTGTCGTTTATAGCGATGTAAAAGTCGTCAGCTTCAGTAATGCGGTTCGTCGCCGCATCGCTAAACCCCGTGCTCGATAATTTTGTCACGCTGTCCGCTGCTTCGTCGAATTCGTACAAAGCCCACGACCACCCATAATCTGGTCCGTTGCTGAAATGAAATACGTAGTTACTACCAGCAGTTAGGTCAGTGACTTTCACAGACATTTCATCTTGTTTTTCAGTCCCCCAAGTAGAAGCGTTTGCGTTACTCCTTACGAAAATTTTATTGGCATCGGTTCCACTATCTCTATAAGCATAGAATTTGAAGTGAGAATTATTTGCATTACCATGATTACATACTGGTTCCGCACTATTACCATTGCCCCCACCCAACTCAAAAATGTTGCGATTTCTAGTGCTGGTGGCGGTGCAACCGTTTGGATCACCCGCTGGAATACTGACCCGCAAGAAAAACGACAAGCCATCGTTCATCGTCGTCCCTAGGCTGGACACGTCAACGCGCGACAGACTCGGGTGAGTGTTACACTTAAACTTTGCACCGGGAGTATTTGGCATGTCTGTTTGCTGTATTGTATAAGACGGCGTCACTGAATAAGGAACGCGCATCCAAACTTCCATTTCAGCTATGTTGAGTTCCGTGTTGTTGCCAGTGCTTGTCCCATCGTTATCTACGTTGAGAGTTCGCAGTAGTTTTATCTTTCGAAAGGATTGGTCTTTAAATGCAGTGTAATCTAACACCAGGATTTCAGCGTCGTCGCCGTCGCTAAAGGTTGTGTCAGGTATTAAACTTCCTAGTGTTTCATAGCTATATTTCCCTGTCATATCGAGACCGTCGGCTCCATTTCCGGAAAGTGTCTCGGGATACGAAAGAATATAGTCGGTCGGGGGGTCCGCTACATTTCCAAAGATGTAATCGGACCCGGCTGACTGGGAATCAAACTGCAGCCGCAGGTAGCGTTTTGCGGTCACTAATTGCGTCGAGTAGTCCGGCCCTGAGTCCATGTCCATGCCTTGGCGATAAAAATCAATTGTTCCCGGGATGCAGTCTGGAGCAGTACATTTTGTCGTGTCGAGCGTATATTCGGGAAAATTTTGTATGAATGCAATCGGATATTCAAAAGCTTCTGCCTTGTCGAAAGTTGTCGCTTGACGAGAAAACGGGTTGACGCGCGTCACGCCGTTCGTGTCGACGTCGCTGTATGCGTATGTGACCTCTAAGTCGTGAGCCGACGTGCCTGGCCCAGCGCCGTAAGCTAATTTTAGATGATTGATGCCAGTTCCATTTACTTGTACGTCTTGATTTGCTTCCAAGGAAGCTACGATGTGATCGTTAGAATCTAAGAATTGCACCGTCAAACCATAAAATCTTCTTTGGTAATTTGGTCTGTTAAATATCATAACAGCGATCACGTCTTCTAACGTAATATCTTGTGTCGTTTCGATCATGGCCCAAGGAAGAGGTAGTGCGCCAGTATGTGAAAAATTGGTTCTATTACCATCAATATGGTTACTTGCAGAATAAGTACTATATTGTTGAGATAGACTCGCCGTCCACGTTCCTACGTCCGTCGTTCGTACGACATTTGTATAAGTCCCGGCAACGTCCATCCAAACTTCCATTTCAGCTATATTGAGGTCCCTGTTGTGACCAAAACTTGTCCCATCGTTATCTACGTTGAGAGTTCGAACTAGTTTTATTTTTCGAAAGGATTGGTCTTTGAATGCAGTGTAATCTAGCAACAGGATTTCTTCATTGCTAAAAGTTGTGCCGGGTATTAAATTTCCTAACATTTCATAGCTATAGTCTCCAGAGGAGTTTATCATGTGATACATGAAATCGATGGAATTTTTAGAGCTGAAATTATAGGACGTGGTGTAGGTATAAGTTTCCATCGTCCCAGACACGTCGGTCGTATACGTCCAGGTATTGTCGCTCGTAAATTGCACCGTCGCGGTGAATGATGTACGATAGTCTCGCGAAGCATTCACCACGGATCCACTTGGATAAGAGCTCGCCCAATTTTCGTATGGTGCTTGAACTGATATAGTCGTAAAATTATTTGTCAAAATTGAATAAAAATTTGATGATTTTTCAAAAATGTAATAACCACTACTCGGTTGATTTGTTCCATTTGTCCATCTTTCTACAAGATCTGCTTGAGATGAAATTGTACTCAAATCAGAATTATATCTATTTGTAATTGGGTTTGAAATAGTGTTTCCATTTATATCTATTTTAACCATTCTTACATAGGAGTTATCCATGGCACCTAGAATTACTGTTCCATCACTACTATCCAATGCCCAATAATCAAGACCCTCGTATCTTGCGTTGGCAGGATTTAAACCAACAATGTGATGTATATTACCAATGCTGTTAGTATTACTGTTGGTTAAATGTGAATTAGTATTATCTTGATTATTGGTGGAAAACTGTTGCTCCGTAAATAAATTATACAATTCTGCGTACCACCACCACGTTGGTCCCGACAACAAGACGTCTTGGGTGGGCGTCCTCGTTACGGTAGCCGGCGGGTAGACGACGCCGCCGTTGTAATCCAAGAAAAAACCCTCGTGGTGATTCTGGTACGAATACCCGCTCGAATCAGAAGCGCTCGCCCCGGGAAGCGACGACGTCCATTTAATTGTGTAGGTTTTAGTCAGAAAGTCCGACGCCGACGGATCTGCGTGAAACAGGGTAAACGTTTGGTAATCGCCATATACCTGCAACGTTTCGGCGACCAAATTTTTTGTTACCGTCGTCGCATTCGTAATTTGCCACGTAAGCTTTTGCATAGATTCGATGCCGGGATAGTAGTACGCGCCGCATTCCACCGTAGTGCCGCCGCCACTCCAACGAGTCACGTCTCCGTTTGCGTATTTTTGCGACGTGTCGACCAGCGTGATCGTGTTCGACTGATTCATCAAATTAGGATCGTTTGAAAAGTAGACTTCTAGCCCCTGTAAATTATACTGATCTCTAGCATTGTCAGTCTGTCGATTGTAGATTTTGATTTTAGACAATGTCGAATTTTCGCCAAGATCTATTGCGAGCGCGGCCGGGTTTGCATGCGTCCCATTTTCAGTTATTAATCCATTTCCCGTATAAACACCGTTCGTAGCATTTGCTTCAACCCAACTGCTATGAATTGTAGGCCATCCCTGTAAATTTCCGTTAGCGTCAGAAATGCCGTGTGCGCCAGCGCCGATGAGTTCGTTTCCGTCCGCATCAAAGAACGTGATTTCGCTAATTTCGATCTCGTTTGCGCGAGCACTAGTCATCCACGATTGTGCTAAATTGGCGTTATACTGTTCGCCAGACTGGAAATCTTTTTGCATATTTTCCCACGTCGTGTAGAAGTTATCGTACATGTACGACCCACTCCCCCTAAATGTTTGATGAAAGCGCACGTACCTAAAAGTTTCCAAGGAATATTCACCGCACGTTGCCAGGATATGAGAGCTTTTAAACGCGTTTTCCAATAATAGAAAAGGAAAATACTGGTCGAGCAATGAACCAAAATCCGCCCCAGCGGTAAAATGATATGTCCCATCCGCCTGGTTGTTCCTAGCATCATAACGTTGTCTAAATGTCTCAACGGTTCCATCCATGTAATCTGCCAAAGTACCTGTGCTGTAATAAAAGTTCCCCGCCGACCCCGGCACAACTGTACCAGTTTCCGTTATTAAGCACATTTTAAGATGATTTGGTCCAATAGAAGACCAGGTATTCACATCTGAAACATCCCTATTATGAAAATGACCAACAATTAGTCGTGTTTCATCGTAATAAGCCATAAAACCAACCGGTTGTTTACCATTCCAATTGAAACCATTCGTGGCATTACTATTAATATAAGTGCCGTGCATCCAACCGAATTCAGGATTTTGACCATAACCAGCCGTAAATGCACTAAGTATTAATTGATCCTTATTCTGTCTCGTTGATTCTACCTCGGGTCTAAAATTGTACATGCCGGCGTCGCACGGGATTTGACGCACGGTGCCGGTCAGCCCCCGCGGCACCGTCACGGTACTGGACGAATATTGCGGGCCAGTGCCGGGGGTACTACACATATCAGCAGGTAGATCCCCCACCCCTAACAAATATTGCGACGCCCAGTGCTCCACTAGCCAATCTGGCGCGGGGCCGAAATAGAATCTTAAATAATCATACGGCCAATCTGCTTGCATACTGGTTGACGAATTGGTAGGACCGTTCACATATAAGGTATAATCATCTATATCTCCATGATTTTTATCGTCGGTGCCGGTGACTAAGGTTTCCTCGTCCAAAGTGCCGTTTGCGTTTGCTTTCCATCTTTTGAAATAATAGGTATTGTCTTCCTTGAGCACAAATGCCCATTGGTAATTTACATTGTAATCTTCTTTGGCAAATTGAGTGTTTATATTTCCGCCTGTCCAATTTACTCCGAGAAATGGGTCTCCACTACCAAGTCCTGTTCTAAATTGACAGACGTGATCACCGCCGTGGTAGACTTGGTAGATGGTGCCCCAAGAAGGGTGACTCGATCCCGTTTTTGATTGCAAAATGATCGTAAACCCGCGCGGAGCTCCCGGAAAAGTCGATCGAAGGGGAAGGGCTCTTATCTGACGATTATTATTGAAGGCTAGGTCTTCGGGCATGGAAAAAGCTAGTTGCTGCGATGGCTCGGACGCGTTTGAACTGGTACATACGGTAAAAGTCGTATCTGGACACGAATTAAATTGGTCTAGGGGTGGCCCGGACTCTGACGCGGAATTCGACGCCGACAGGGATTCCGACTCGGACGGAAACGAATAAGATTGCGATATGGATGCTGACCTCGATTCTGACTGGGATTCTGAAAAAGACGTGCTTTCGGACGTAGAGTCGGATTGAGATAACGACTCAGATCGTGAATCTGATTCTGAAAGTGACATCGAATCGGACGTGGATAAAGATTCAGAACGTGATAGCGACTCGGAATCCGATAAGGACTCGGATCGCGAATCAGAATGGGATACAGACATAGATTCGGAAGTCGACATGGATTCGGAAGTCGACATGGATTCAGAAGCGGACATGGATTCGGAAGTGGACGTAGATACGGAAGTCGACGTGGATTCGGAAGCCGACATGGATTCGGAATGTGATTCCGAAAGTGATCCGTAGGAAATAATGTCTCTTATGTAAACGTGGACGGTAATTGTCCCACCGTCTGTAGAATAAAAGAAGGGTTGGTTGCTTGGACCATAAATATTTATGTCATAACCTCCAGATTCCGTAAAAAACAACCTATAGTTGCCGTCGTATTCTACTTTTACAAGGTTTTGTTTGGTGGCGCTTTCTGGAACCATGTTTCCACCAAATTCGTTTACTAAAAGGTACGCGGGGTCTTGGCCACTATTATATTTGGAAACGGCATCTTGAAGTGAAAATTTTGAAAAACAACAGAAGAATTCTTCGCCAAGGTTTGATCCATTGTCTGTTATTATTAGAATTTCGTCGTAATGATTTAATAAATATTGGCTCGCGCCGGTAAACTTGAAATTGTCGTTTCCCCAAGATCCGCTGTCAAACGTTTCTATCAAAACGTAATCAATCTCTTCTGGAGTTTTATCTTGCCAGTTTAAAGGAATCGAGTCCGAGGCTGAATTTGATTCAGATTCAGAATGAGATTCAGACGTAGAATGAGATTCAGAATCAGATTCGGAGGTTGATTCAGATTCTGATTGAGATACGGATTCCGATTGCGACTGTGAATGAGATTCGGATTGCGAAGGAGATTCAGACAAAGACTCAGAGGCAGATTCTGAGTGTGATAGCGATTCTGAACGCGATACGGATTCGGACGTGGATTGGGACTCGGACGTGGATTGGGACTCGGACGTGGATTGGGACTCGGACGTGGATTGGGACTCGGACATGGATTGGGACTCGGACATGGATTGGGACTCGGACATGGATTGGGACTCGGACATGGATTGGGACTCGGACATGGACTCGGACTCAGACGTGCTTTGCGATTGCGATTGCGATTCTGATTGGGAGGTGGATTCGGACATTGATTCGGATTCGGACGGCGACTCGAATTCGCCAATGACGGTGATGCGGCCAAACATGCTGGAATTTTGGGTGTTGAAATATATGTATTCTCCTAGTTCATCAAATCTGTAACTAAATCTCGTAGCCGAGCCGAAATCTTGTATTAGAATCCCATCTTTTTCCAGAGCGATTGGAAACAAACCCAATGATTTTGTAAAAGCTACTTCATCTCCTAAAACAATAGTAAAATTAGTATTCACGCTTTCATCGGCATTAAACTTATTTCCAAGCGTGTCTTCCCCGGAAACAAAATATTTTTGCCCAAAAAAACTTACTTTTATGTTCACTGGAAAGAGAGTAAAATCGGATTCACTGCGAGAATCCGACTCTGATGCTGACTGAGATACTGAACCCGAATATGATTCAGAATCTGAATTTGAAATAGATCCCGAATGGGAATAAGAATTAGAATCTGACAAAGATCCGGAATCGGATAGCGATCCTGAATTTGATTGCGAATTAGATTGGGATTCAGATATAGAGCCAGACTGAGAAGCGCATCCGGAATGGGAAAAGGATTCAGAGTTTGATATTGAATGAGAAGTTGACAAAGATTCTGACTCGGATGCGCACTCGGACTGGGATTCTGACTCGGACGTGCTTTGCGAATAAGATTGGGACTCTGACACTGACGTGGACTCGGACGCAGATTCGGATTCCGAGCGAGATTCGGAATCCGAATTGAATTTTTGCGTTGATTTTACTTCTACAGCTGGAGCTTGCAAAGTAGGTAGCGCTTCCTTGACAGTGTCTGGTATGTTTTCAAAAACCGCGCCGCCCAAGTCGTCCAAGCCGGAATCGGTAGTCAACTTAGAGACGGCATCTGTCGCGGTTGCGTCAGTCTCGGCTTCCATGATCGCCTTAATAGAGCCCGATTCTAATTCTACTGTTATTTTATCCAAGGGAATTCCAGTTTTTTCATGAAAACTGTATTTGATAGACTCTTTCATATCTTCTTGAGCAGTTTCGTCGAGGCTTTCTAATTCTACGCCGGCAAAACTTAACGTAGATTCAACTATGACGACGTCGTATTCGCAGCATTCGGGAAGACTTTCGCTGTCTAGATCGCAGGAAATACTTGCGCCTTTGTACGTATCCAAAATTGCTTGTTTTGCGAGGGGATCTATGCACCCCACGGAAGCCGACGCCGATGCCGACTCGGAATTTCGTTCTACGGTTAAGACGGCCTGGTTGTAAAAATCAGCAGACGCGCCGGTGTCAACCAACGAAGACCCCAAAGGTTGACATTCGTGTCCTTCGTAATTATTTTCTACGCATTCCTCGAAAAGAATTTCTTCGAGGGCATCTATAATTTCGGACTGAACTTGTTTTGATAAATTTTTCAAGTCTTCATCTGTAGCCTCGTCGGAAATTCCGTTTGCGTGTGCGAAAGAATCTCTCACGTTTACATTATATGTGAAACTGTGTTGCGTTTGACCTTCTCGGAACGACCTAAAATATACGCGCTGACCCATGTTACGAGGATGAAACAAGTCCGGGTCGACAGTATCGAGAATGTTTTGTTTGTTTCTCACGGTTTCCGTATAGAAGAATATTCCTTTGTTTTCGCTCGAGACGTCGACAAGTCCAAGACCCGTGATGGGTACCATATTGTTGATGTCGAATTCATTCGGATCGGTGGTCCAATAGTACATGCTTGTTATTATTGGACACCAAAAAAAAAAAATTTTTTGAACAAGGCCATGATCAATCCCACGACACGAAGGACATTTTTCTCACGCGCTGAACAGTGTAATAATTATTGTCGTTCTCCCATAATTTTTTAGGTCTATTTCCGATGAGCAGGTACTGCAATTTAGCACCACCCACTTGGTCAAGGGGCCCCGAGTCTTGAGTTGGGATAGTAAAAGTGGGCATTTGATAAGATACTGTAAAGTCTGTCTTATACATGACATTTGTCGCACCGCCAATCTCGCTCTCCATCCAATTGGGATGTACGTCTTGGTTGTATTCCTCGCCGTAGACGCACGTTTTTGCTTCCATGATCAGTACATCTCCAGAGAGCTCCTTTGCTATGGCGTTGTATGTCAAATTTATTTTAAAGATGGCTCCTGCGTTTTCACCAGGATGAGTACTCGACGACGGCCATTTGTTCCCACTAGAGTCGCCAGTTGGCTTCCAAGTTTCTAAATAATTGCCATTATCATCCGCACCTACGGCTAATGGTATGTATTGACTACCATCAGTGCCGATCTGATTAGTAGTATCGACGTGTAGATACACGCCACCGTGTTCATCATCATTGGGGTGATCAACATCTGTGTAACGTCCCCGGATCGCTATGCCCAGCGACGCAAAACTTACGTCCCCAGTATACCATTGTGCTAAAACCTTTCCCCCGCAGACATCAAAAATATGCTTACCAGCGCCACCATAATTGTCGTGTCCCACATTCTCAATCTGCGTTTCAAATGTGATGTTGAAATTTTTGCTCGTATCTATAAAATGACTCGGGTTCCACGCTTTGAACACGTACGAGTTGTATCGTATTTGAGCACCTCGCGTCTCTATTTTGAAGCCAGGGGTGGTGCGTAACAGATTGCCGAAAGCGCTTTGGCTAGCACCGTTGCTAGTAACGTGAGTTTCGTTGCCCTCATTGTCAAGCAACTTTCTGACGTTCATGCAACCGCGTACAGTATGACTGTGAGCATTATTGTTTGGGCCAATGCTTATCCAGTTTGATGCGGTGGTATCTGAAGTCTGGTTATACGTTGATTTATAGACTCGGGAATTATATTCTGTAAATTTGTAAATCAAAGGATGGCCATTCCAAAATGGATGAAATTGCCACGATTCTGCATAATGGTGGGTGCTAATATTATCCGCCATGCGAATCTCGCCCTTGAGTGGAACCCAGGGATGGCCCACGCCGAGCGCATAATGACCTCTGCCCGTACTTGAATTGTCGCCCGTACTTGACTCTGTTTCAGTTCTAGATGAAAGACTAAGAGTAACCTTCCGCCACTGGACTCCAAGCCAGCCATACATATGTTCCATGGAACCACCGTTGCTGTAATTTGTCATACAATGGTACGCATTACCAGTCGTATATCGCCAAGCGGACCCGCCGCCCATGCTCCAACATAACATTCCAGCCCCAAAAGCGAAAGGGTCCCCGTTGGTAGATGTGCGATTGCACACAGCACCAGTATTTATGAAATTGATCAAATTCTGAGATACGGCAGCCGAGCACTCGTCGTCTCGTCCACATCCAAAACTAGACCCGCTGCTTGAAACCGTGTTGCATACATTCATATTAATGTCGCCGATGCCATTCTCTGATCGCCCGCTTCCTATGTCGTTGGGATCGTCGTTTTCGTCTACCCCACTGTGATTCACGCCCACGAATGCGCGGTACCATTGTTCCTGGAAATCAAAGACGAAATCAAGCTCGTCTGGTACGTTAAACTCAGAAAAATTTGTTATTTTCAGACTTGGATCTAGACCTATCAAATTGTACATGTTGACCTCCACGCCGGAACCGTTAAAATCGTGAGGGTCTGCACCATCTCGGCAGTCTATGGCACCAACGTCGCCTTGCTCGCAGGGAACGTACGGTTTTCCGTTTATGATAATTCTAGCGATTCTAGCCGATGCTGCGTTTGCTCCGCTCACATCTAGGGTGGCGGACATAAAGGTAAGAGTTTTAAATGCTTGCGGGTTAGAAATGGGATATAGTTGGCCCGTCGTCGAACCCATTCTCTGGCCCTTCCCGTCGTGGAGCAATGAATGGACGACGTACGACGACGTCTTGCCCGTTTCAAATAAACACTCAGCGTGATCTTTGGTCCATTCCTTTGCAGCAACAATTCTGTCAAATATTCTAATGTATTCCATGCTGTCGACTTGTGACGAGAGGGAATTAGTCCAATGCCTGCTAAACATCGTCATACAGTGATCGTAGCGGGTGTCTCGATAGGATCTATAATTTTCCCAATTATGAAGTACGTTCTCGTTGCCGTGCGTCCCAGTTCCAAATCCGCCGTTATTTCTCATGGCTTGCCAAGCATCTTGCCAATTCCCATCTCCATGTGTAGTGGAAGATGCGTAGCTATATGGATTTTTGTTTAAACAAACCTTGGTTTGCTTAACCACCGAGTTTAATTCTTGGTCTTCGACAAAAAGCTTAAGTTCTTGGGTTATCATGTCAATCTGAAAAACCACTTTTGTTAAGGTAAAACTACCCTGGTCGTCTTCGAATAGATCTTGCGTGCTGCCAGTTTGTTTTTGCCATTCGTATTTTACTTCGTAAGCTTGTCCGCCGCCATGAAACTTTCCCTCGCTCGTGCGCCATTGGACAGTTCCGTTCTGGTATACTTGATAAAACCTCGTGCCATGTCCGCCCCTCACAATAGTCACTATTCTGTCATTTGATTGATAGATGCGAATCGCGCCCAACGTCGAATCCCAGACGTCGCTGCCAGGAAAATCATCCGAATTATTTCCGCACACGCCGTTTCCGCAGAACGTGTTGACTATGCTGGGCATGTTACCAGGAACAATCCAATCGCTTATATTGCTATTAGAATACCAACCAGTTAATTTAATGTCAAACATGATGGTGTATTGGCCTTTCGCAAAGTACGACCCGCTAAAATAATCATACATTTGAGTTATGTGTCTACTTTGTTTGGCTCCTCCGTACACGTGAAGGCTAAACATGTCTATTCCACAATGAACAAAACCGCCCCCGTCATTTGTAAGATTGCTATGATAATTATCTCCCCACCCTACCAAACATTCGTTGTTATAATAGCTTTTAGCACCGCCGCGGTGGTAATGAAGCGGCGCTTGCGTGTTCATTCTATCATCCATGCCGCCGTAAATCAAAAACCAACCTCCTCCCCCACCACCGGGTGGCTTCCAGAAATCGTTGTTTGGCGTGTCGTACGTGCCTGGCCCAGCGCCGTAATAATGTGACGAACGTTGTGTCATCGCGCCGGCTGACATTTTGCCGTGGGTAGTATTATCCCAACTTAGCCAATTATTGCCAGAAATGGAATCGTTAGGGTAGTGTGATTGAATAATAATGCTCGTCACGACTGTTGGCGTGGGAAAGGTAATTTGATTATAATTATTTACGAAAGGATTCTTTGTATAGGACGAAGCGCTGTAAGTGACTTGCTCGCTTCTGTCTTCTAACTCGCCGCGACCGTAAAAGTAGACGTGGTCCATTCCGGGCATGGCTTTTTGTCCTTTACTGTTACTATAATTTGTGTTGAAGCCGGCATCAATAGAAGTATCATTCCACCCGGTGCGGGCGTGGCTTGGGGTAACGCTGTAATTATCCATGATTGGCATGCCGTATGCATCGCTAAACCAGTACCCGTTTCCCTGGTTATGGTAGACGCCGTGTTCCGGCATGAATACCTCAGCAAACGCTACAGGCGTGTCGTGGCTTGATGAAGCAGTTCCAGAAAACGTTCTAAAATTATTGTCGTTGCTGTCTGTAAAAAGATTTTCTCGTATACTATTCGATCCGCCAGTTTGTGTAATTGTAATTCCCGACGAGAATGGGCCCGGGGAATCTTTAAGCCTATACCTATAGTTTGAAAGAGACGCAGTCTGTGTTCCGCTGGTGCAAATAGTGCATCTTTGATTTACGTCCCCCGTGTAACCATAAGACGTAGCTATGCAGTCGTGCCTATTCGCACACACCTGGCTGCATTTGCTTTCGGTCATAGCTCTGAATGTTTTGAGATCGTCCCAGCCCACGAGAGAACACGCCTGATTATTTGTGGTACTACCACTCATCGACCCGCCGCTAGGATTATAATTACTCGTGTCAATGACAGAAATGGAGGCCGAAGACGGCCTGTAAAAGTCAGACTGTGGGGGCGGGCTATCGGAATCAGAATCGGATCGCGAGTCAGAGAAGGAATCGGACATGGACATTGAATCGGACATGGACATTGAATCGGACATGGACATGGAATCGGACGTGGACATTGAATCGGACATGGACATGGAAGTGGACATGGACATGGAAGCGGACATGGACGTCGAATCGGACATGGACGTCGAATCGGACAACGAATGAGACTGCGAATCGGAGTCAAAGATGCCCTCTACGGGCTGGAAAAAGTCTTGTTGATTATCTACGTTTACGGTCAACGTTGCTTCGTTGAACAAAGTATCGTCGTTTTGGTCTATCTCGCCGCCCTCGAGCGCAATTGCGACGTGATGAACATCTCTGTTGTCTGGCAGCGTGATTTGCCCAATGCTCAGAATAGGATGTTCATACTCAAAAGTATCGACGGCTACCGTCCGATCATCTTCGTGAAAAACAAATCCATCTATCGAAAAATCATTTTTGGTAATGACGATTCCCCTAGTTTTTAATTTGTCTAAAAGTTTATTTTCAAGTTCTTGACGCCTTTGAATGAGTTCTTCCGCGGTACTGGCGCTGTCGCTAAACTTGGATGTGAATGCGATTCCAGAGGAAAAACTCAAGTCTACTGGAATATTAATCTCAGGAGAAGCAGATCGAGAATCTGAGTTTGATTCGGACGTCGAAACAGACGTAGACAGGGAATCCGATTCGGACGTCGAAACAGACGCAGACAGCGAGTCCGAAGCTGACAAGGATTGAGAATCGGACACCGACGCAGAATGAGATACGGATGTCGACTGAGACAAAGAATCCGACTCGGATTCGGAACGCGATGCGAACGAGATAACGTCTCGTATGTAAACTTGCACGGTCATCTGCGTGCCGTCGCCGACGTTAAAGAAGGGTTGGTCCGGTGAGCCATAAATGTAATTTGTTGTGCCATTTACATCCGTAAAACTTAGGTCGTACGACCCGTCGTAATTTAATTCAACCAAATCGCGTCTGCTTGAATCGGACGGAACTAAATTTCCGCCGAACTCATTCAACGCGACGTACGCAACTTGTCCGTTTTGTATTTTGGTCATGGCGTCGTTTAGCGAAGATTTTGAAAACGAACAAAAGAATTCTTGTCCAAGGATAGATCCATTATTTGTAATTATGAGAATTTCGTCGTAAAATTTGAGAAGGTCAGCGCTGGCATTACTAAACTGCAAATTGTCGTCGCCCCAAGTGCCGCTAGTAAACGATTCCATCAAAACGTACTCAAGTTGTTGCGGCGTAACGTTTTGCCAATCTAAAGGTACTGAAAATGATGCAGAGTTTGATTCAGATTCCGACGGGAACGAATGGGATTGCGACAAAGACGTTGATCTAGACTCGGATTCAGAGGCAGAAACGGATTCGGACGTTGAGTCAGAATTCGACTGCGACAAGGATTGGGACGCCGAGTCGGAATTGGATTCCGACAACGATTGCGACCCCGAAAGCGATTCTGAATTCGATTCGGACTGAGATTCAGATACAGACGCCGAATCAGATTGTGACGCGGATTCAGAAACAGAGACAGAATGAGATTGCGATCCGGACGCCGAAACCGATTCTGAATCCGACTGGGATGTTGACGCGGACAAAGACCCGGACTGGGACTCGGACGTCGACTCTGAAATGGACTCGGAGTGAGAAACTGATTCGGATTGCGAGATGGATTCTGAATCCGACTGCGAATCGGATGCAAATTTTTCCACTGGCAGCTCTACGTCTATGTTGGCGTCATCAGAAGGTCCGAAAGTTGCAGATTTCAAACCCCCGCTGTAGTCATCATTATTTGTGATAAATTGCTCAAATTTATTAATCAAATTACTACTCAAACTATTATTGATAATAATCTTTACGAAATTTTGCACCTGTAACAAATCGTTTTGGTCCCAAAAAGTATCAGTTCCTTGATATGTTGTTAGTTTTTCCAGAACATAGTCATCTGGAACGGTAATTATGAAAGTAATCGTGGCCGTGGGTTTGGGAAGAAGAATGCTGCTTATTCTAATATCATTCTGCGTAATTGTGTCAATAGATGGTTGTATGCACGCAGCGATAACTTGTTGCAGTAGTTCAACCGAGTCACTACCGACGGTTTGAGGATTGGGTGCGCCTTCATTGTTAAATTCAAAGCTTGCCCCTACCTCAAGCGTGGGACGCGGCGGGTTGCTGGCGGAATGTGACCTAGACTCTGATTCCGATCGAGAAAGAGATTCCGACGCAGACATCGAGTCAGAATCAGACATTGATGTTGAGAAAGACATCGAGTCAGAATCAGACATCGACACAGAAGTTGATTGCGATACTGATTCGGATTCGGAAACAGAGGTTGAATATGATTGCGATTCCGACTCTGACGGGCTTCTTAAGAGTTCAAGCTCTGGGTCGTCGTCTCTCACCCCCACGGTTTCGCCGGCGACAAACGTAAGATCGCTCAACTGAGTTGGAATTTCTGTGTACAGCGAACTGCGAATATATTCGACACTTCCTTCAAACCCCGTGTATTGGTGAGAATCGTACGAATAAAATTGTTCGCTGGTCAAAGTCAGAACAAACTGAACTTGTAAATATTCCCGGCTAAAATAATCAAACACTTGGCTATATACAATATTGATGTTATCGCTCGAATATCCCGTATAAATACCACCAATCATCAATCTGACGTTCACATACTGGGACACGAAAGTAATAATTTGACTTTCGTAATTGCTACTAAAATCTGTTTCGGATATGCCAGATAACACGAAATTAATTTCTATTTCTATGTTTCTAAAATTTGGGGCGCTGAAGGACGCTGAGTTGGACTCCGACTCAGACGTAGATTCAGACAAAGATTGCGATTGCGATTGCGATTCCGAAAGAGACAAAGATTCGGAAGCAGACAGTGATTCGGAATGCGATAAGGATTCCGATTCAGACGTAGACAATGATTGCGATTGCGACAGCGATGCTGATTCGGATTGCGAGAAGGATTGTGATTCGGACTGCGAAATAGATTCGGAATTAGACGTGGATGTCGATTGCGATATAGATTCCGACGCGGAAACAGATTCTGATTCTGAAATCGATTCTGACTGAGATTGCGACACTGAGTCAAATTTTTCGACAACAGTCAATGTTTCGGCGGCATCTTTTGTAGCAGTGGCATCCACTTGCACATCTACTAAAAATCCTACGTAGCTGTCAGAATCAGCTAACTCCGCAGCTTTAGTTTTCAAAATTTCTGTAAACGTCGTGGTTTCCTGAGAGGAGTCAGAGTCGGAATCGCGCGCCACTTCGACCATCTTGTCCTTAACCTGTTCCTCAATTGCTGAAATCATGTACGTCAAGTCGCTGTCCGTCCACAGTTCGTTGTCTTGCGTTTGTTCTAAAATGACTTTGACTTGATCGTCTGGAACTACGATGACGTAATCGATCCTGCCGCCGGAAACACCCGTTATCACGATGTCGCTCGCAGAAAATTCAATCCCGCCAGCCCCCGAAATCGTTTCTGCCAGTGCCTCTTTCAACAAAATCTCCGATTCTTCGTCCAAGGTCTCGATTGTTTCGTCGTCAAGGATTATTGTTGAATTCAAATGCAAAGACGGACGCGCCGGGGCGCTCTGGGAAGCCGACCGAGACTCAGATTCTGAATGCGACACGGACTCGGACTCGGACACGGACTCGGATTCCGAGACGGATTGCGATTCAGACGTGGATTGCGACTCCGAGACGGATTGTGATTCTGATTGGGATTGACTAGTGGAATCGAACGCGCCTACGGTTTCTAAAGAAATTGTTTGCGTCGCATCGATCTCAATTTGGTCCCCGTCTTCAAAAGCCTCTAAGCTATTAATATTTTCGGCCGAGAGCGGTCCATCGTCATCAATCGCAACTTTAAGCGACGACGCAAGCGTATCTTCAAATTGACTAACGAATTCGTTGATACTTGGCTGGCGCGTGTCGATCTCAATGATTATATTTAAGCTGTCCTCATCATCAGACAAAAGGGCACTAGCCAATTCTTTCAAGATTTGTAATTTTGCGTTCCTTGTTGCGAGATCATCTAATACAAATGTCAATCTATAAAAACCAGCGTACGTAAAAGTTTGCGAATCCGGATAAGATTCGTAAATTACTTTGAAGCAATTAAAAGACGCAATTATGTTTTGCGTACCGCCGTGTCTTAGCGACACGTTGACGCCCCGTGAAATTTCGGATGAAGCTGTGCCTAGCAGATACTGTACGCTATCCGAGGTTAAATCTTGACCCGTCAATCCCTCATTATAATTATTTTGCAATAAATTGAAAACTAATTCTCGAATCCCAAATTGATTGGAATTCGGTAAGTTGGCATAGAAATTAGCAAAGTATTCGTTAGTCAGCTGAGATGTTGTAGAATCTGAATCTTTTGCTGTGGGAGCAATTGTTCCTTGGACTTTAGAATTAGGGACTCTGACAGATATGTTCAAATCTACACCAATGACGTTGTTTTCCGCGTCGTAGATGACCACCGGATCAAACTCGGCAAGATCATCACCATCTTCAATGACGCCATCAGACTGTAACGTCAATACTATTTGCTCTTTCAATGCTTCAAGCTGTTCCTCGCTCAATTCGCTGCCGACGTCGTAGCTGATTTTAAGAGTACTTAATATGTTGGGAAACGTAAAAGAGCCCGAAGCCGATTCTGAATTCGACTGAGAGGGAAATGAATACGACTGAGACACGGATCCAGATACGCTATTAGAGCCTGAATCAGAGTCGGATTGCGAAATCGAGGTAGACGCCGACTCGGAAACTGACGAAGAATCGGAAACGCTTGTTGAATCAGATAGCGACGCAGACATTGACGTCGACGTGCTTTCCGATGTAGAAATAGACTCTGACAACGACGCCGACTCTGACAACGACGTCGACTCTGATAAAGACGTCGACTCTGAAAAAGATACAGATGCAGATTCTGATATGGACCCGCTACGCGAGTCGGAATCGGAATTGAATTGCAGAACGACGTCGTCGTCGACTGCGGGCGAATCTACTAACGTATTCAAATTATCTATGTTTAACGTCAAATTAAAATTGTCCTTGAAGTTATCGACGAATGTTTGTAAGAAGTTTGGAGCGCTGTCTGATAAACTTTCGTTTGCGACGTCTGTCAAATTGCTAGCCGCAGCAGTGACTTCTTCGCCAACGGTTTCTGTGAACGTATTTATGTAGCTGTCTAGCAATTCTTGGTCAACGACCACAGGGGGGTCGTTGGCGTCGCGAACAACGTCCTTAGCAATGTTTTGTCGTATTGTGTAGTCGTCGAATTTAATATCAAACGTCAAATCTACGGCCGGGATCTGCGCCCCCGTCGCTGGGTCGGCGACTAATCCGCCATTAGACACTTCAAAATTTAACAACTGTTCTTTTGACGTAATCAGACCCTGTGCTGCAAGCATATTAAACACAAGTTCCAAAATCTCTGCTTGCTTTTCCTCTGTATTAGCGCCATCGACGGCATATATTGACAAGCCCTGCAATTTTAGACCAGTGCTTACCACGACGTCGGGGATTTCCACATCTGACACTGACCTACTGTCCGATTCTGAATTTGACTGCGACACGGACTCTGATCTAGATTCGCTTTCCGAGTCGTACAGCAAAACAACTGTTGGCTCGGAGATTTGCTTAGTTGCGCTTGAATTTGTGTCAAAATCTAAATTTTCAAAGGCCAATTCTGCGGAAATCACACCCTGATTTTCGCTACCGGTCTCTGTAGCATCGTCGACTATAGTTTTTAGATTGTCCTTGAATGATTCTTTAAAATCCTCGACGTCTTCTGGCTGCACGACGTGTGTTCCCGACCCCGACCTTATTGAGGATTTAATATTTTCGCCGGAAATTTTTACTTCAAACGTCACCTTTGTCTGAATATTGGCCGTGTCTCCAACGACAATTGTTGCATCCAGTTGTTGACCAAGGCTGGGATCATTTCTGTAAATTCTGTAGGTGC
>Ga0209503_10000056_pt1 | contig 75877 bp, 72 predicted proteins | sample SouAtlMetagenome_2_FD_187448 | JGI IMG/M metagenome (GOLD analysis project Ga0209503, IMG submission 187448) | Marine eukaryotic phytoplankton communities from Atlantic Ocean - South Atlantic ANT15 Metagenome (SPAdes) (version 2) | ecosystem: Environmental > Aquatic > Marine > Oceanic | place...
TGGGAAGAGTGGAATGTTACAGAGAATGCTGTGGGGTCTTGAGCTCCAAGCACTTGATTTTGAGATTCTACAAAATCAAAGCTCAACACACCGTCATTATTGTCATCACATTCAAACAAGTCTTCAACAGCATTAGCTGTAGGGGTGGTGTAGATGTTGATGGTAAACTCTGTAGTGCTGTAACATTCTACTTTTAAACTATTTTCAATACGAACAAAGACTTGGTATGAAAATGCTGTTGTATTATAATAGGGTGATGCAATGGCATTAGTATTAGTATCGGCATCTTCCTGTGACAAGTGATAAGTAATATCAAATAAGTCAGCATCTTGTCCATTTAAAACTTCATTATTAAAATCAGTTAATAGGATTTCTATCTGTCCATTGGCATCGTCACCGTCGCTTAGGTCGTCGCAGACTTCGTAAGTCTGTACTGTATTAGCCACAGGGGTATCAAAAACATTTAGGTTAAATGAAGTGGTATCAAAGCAGGTGGTATTGGCATTGTTTTCAATACGAACAAAGATTTGTTCTGTGGTATTAGTATTTGAGTACGGAATAGTTAAATTATTAGCGTTATTATCAGCATCTTCTTGGGAAGAGTGGAATGTTACAGAGAATGCTGTGGGGTCTTGAGCTCCAAGCACTTGATTTTGAGATTCTACAAAATCAAAGCTCAACACACCGTCATTATTGTCATCACATTCAAACAAGTCTTCAATAGCATTGGCTGTAGGATTTTGGTTAATTTGTATTATTTCTGTAAATACGCTTGTTTCAGTACCTATCGTAATAGTTGCAGAAACAGTATATTCACCAGGTAGTTCATAAATATATGACGGATTCTCAACGTTTGATGAGCCAACACCATCTCCAAAGTCCCATTCAATATTTTCAAATACTTGATTACTATTAACACTAAAAGTAGTTTCAGAACCCGAACAAAAATTTTGTGATACTATAGATGCCAAGAAAAATGATTGAATAAATGGAGGTAAGCCAATTGCTGCAAACGATCCATTAGCAAGTGGAATGGCATACGCATCATAATCACAATTATCAGGATCCAAGTTGGGAAAGTTGATAACGTCAAGTGATGAAGAATCTTCTGTGTTAGCAACATATATTTTACCATCGGGTCCTAACTGAATAGCTCCTATAAAATCAAAGCCTTGATAAATTGTTTCAGGTATAAAATTATTTGATTCTATATCAAACTGTATAACAGATGAATTACCTGTAACATATAATTTTGATGAATCAGGCGAAAACTCAATTCCGTATGGACCAGAATTTGGATATACATTAATGGGATTAGATAATTCTCCATTAGCATTGTTAAAATCATAGAGCCATACGCTACCAGTATTGAACGAAAACCCACCCGCATCATCTCCATTTTGCCTGTGTGCGACTGCTATTTTTGTACCATCAGGTGAAGCTTTCATATATCCAATTCCATTTCTTCTGTAACCTTGAAATAAAATTAATGGCTCTACCGTTGTAACAACAGCATTACTATTTACTCCTGATTCATCAACTCTAAATGCAAAAAACTTATCAATAAATTGAGTTAAGACCCAATAGGATTGTCCGTCATCATGTTCAACTGCTGTTATCTTTTCAGAGCATTTATAGCTTGACTCACCTTGATCATTTTGATCATAGGTAACTAATTCAATATTTTTCTCTGAAACAACTACATCACCGTTGCCATTATTTAGTGTTAAATCGATTAATGAGTAAGTTAATCCATTATTGAAACCATCATCTGCATCTGGAATTCCACCACCACTATCATAAAAAAATTCTTGATTACCGAATTCATCGGCTGGGCCTTGATTAGGAAATGCAAAGGCATTTTGATGATGTGGTTCGTCAACAGCAAAAATATAATATTGATCAGGATTACCTGGCTTAGGAACAATCAGACCTGATGATGTACTGGAAGGATCTCCTAGTAATCCATTATCAGGGTCACCATTATAATTTGCATTAGGCATAATGTTGTGATCCTTGTCCCATACATTTCTTCCATCTGTATAAAAGAGTAAATTTCCGTTAAAATCTGAAATTGATGAACAACCTTCATTTGTACTCATGGTAAACTGAGCGTCATTATTGGAAGTTACTGTACCTGATCCCAAATCAAAGGTTAATCCAGCGCCATACCCAAAAAACCAGTTAGAAGCTTCAGCTTGAGAATAACATAGTGAAATAAAAAGTAAGAAAAATAGGGAATAAAAATATTTCAATATCATAGATTTATCCCAAACTTAATATTAAATAATAAAACGAAAAGGTTATTAACATAAATTTATGGTCATTAAAGCATTATAAATCTCTTTTTTTTAAAATATAGTATGATAGATAAATAAAAATAATAACCCAACAAACTACTACAATGCAATCCTGGATATGAACTGAATAGTCATAGTTTAAATTTGTATTAAAAGGGAACTTATTCATTGCTATTCTTCGAAAAGGTTGTTTTATTAAATTAGACATTGATTTCAGGGGAAAAAAGTTTTGTATTTTTTCAGCAAATTGATTGTCAAATTTCCATACAATTAGTCCATAAATAATCCATTCAAATAAAAAATTAATAAATAGAAATGCCAGCGCAAAAGCAGATCGTTTTGCCAAAACACTTAAAAACAAGCAAAGTGAAAAAAATCCAATTAATTTCAAGAAATATGCTAAAATAAATTCCATCTCGCATATTGTTTTAATAAAATCATCATAGCTTGAGTAAATTAATCCAAGAATTTGAGATATTAGTAAAATTATAATTGTAGAAATTAAAGAGAAGAAAATAATTGTATAAAACTTAGATAAAATAAATTCTTTTTTGCTTAGACCATCAATGAGATTTTGCTTTAAAGTTTTATTACTGTACTCATTACCTACCATCGAAACAACAACAATTGCGAAAAAAAATTTAAATAATGCTGAAAAATATGTTGTTATGTGATACACTAATGGAAAATCATATATTCCAAGTACTCCAAGTTCAAGAGTAAAAAACCCAAAGAAATCTATTTTTATTGCTGACAGTACTATCACACAGAGTGGTAAAATAAAAGATATAAATATTAATATTTTACTGGTTCGGTTTTGGATTAATTTTTGAAGTTCAATTCCTAATAATCTTATCATTTTTTATATGTTAATTGTAGAAATTGTTCTTCCAAACTTTTTTTTCGTTTGATAAAGTGAGTTAAAATAATTTTTTTTTCTGTAATTGATCTAACAAAATCCTCTGGATCAACCTCTTCATTCAAAAAGGCTCTCAAAGTCTCATTTTGGATAATTTCAAATCTCGATATTTTTGGATGTATTTCAATGAAATTAATTAATTTATTTAGTTGATTTGATTTCATGTCAAAAAATCCATTGCTGGATATTATATCATCAACACGGCCAGAATATATTTTTTTTCCTTTACTCAAAACAAGTACGTGAGAACATATTTTTTCAACTTCATCTAACAGGTGTGAAGCCAATAAAATTGTAGTACCATTATTTGCGATTTTATTTATAATTTCACGAATTTGATGAATTCCTTGAGGATCAAGGCCATTTGTTGGTTCGTCTAGAATTAGTATTTCTGGGTTGTTTAAAAGAGCAGAGGCAATCGCTAAACGCTGTTTCATTCCTAATGAAAAGTTATTGAATTTACTGTGCTTTCTGTCTAGTAAATCAACGGTTTTTAAAACATTATCTATTTCACTATTATTTATTTCTTTGATTTTACAGACTAATTTAAGATTTTGGTAAGCTGTCATATAAGGGTAAAAACTAGGGTGCTCTATTATTGCACCAATTTTTTTTAATGCTTTTAAATTATCAATTTCTCCATTAAACCATTCGAAATTTCCAGAAGTTTTATTGATTACATTTAATATCATTCCTAATGTTGTGGATTTTCCACTTCCATTCGGACCTAATATTCCATAGACATTACCCTTTTCAATTTTTATTGATACACCGTCCACAGCTTTTAAATAGCCATAGTTTTTTGTGAGGTTATTTATTTGAAGTACAGTACTCAATTTTTTTTAGTTATTATTTTGACGATGTATTGTTTAGATTGTTACAATTTAAATTCTAATTCCAGTAAAAATTATCATCACAATTATCAAATAAATCATCATCACGGTCACTATCGGAAAACTGTTTATCAGCTTTAAACTCCCTTTCTGGAGCTTCAGTCGGTAATTGCCCGCAAACAAATAATAAATTTGGATAATCAGTACCATGGGCTTCTTCAACAACTTCCCCTAATTCAACAAGAAAGGTCCACATGTTTAAAAAATCATAGATATAAATTAATCTAGTTTGATCTTCATTTATTAGGTCTTCAATAATTGTTTCATTCATCATTTGAATTTCATTGTTTTGTCCCATATCAAACAATGCAATTTCTTGTCCTTGATCCCATGACTCGTTGCTTAAATAAAATGATGCCATCTCTGATCCATCAAAACCAAACGATTGTGTAATTACATTATGCAAATCTTCAAAAGTGTCAGTTTTTCTTATTTCCACATCTCTAAAAATATCTTCTTTGTTGTCATGGTCTAAGACAACTCTAAATCTGTAAATCATAATACGTCATTTATTTTAATCATTCTTTTAACATGTCTTAATTCAAATAGAATATAAGTTTGGATCCCTATCATAATTGATGCTATAATAAGATGAGATGGTTGGCTTAAAAATGGGAAATCAAAGTAATACATCATAACTCCAGTTAATATTTCCATACCAATGCAAACTATTAATAAGTCAAATTTTTTAAATCCAAGTTTATATTTTTTGTTGTAAAACCATAAATAGCCGTTCAACAGAAGAACTAGAATAGAAGTTGATCTATGAATGTAAAAGTTGAGTTTTGGAGAGTCTAACCATAATGTTTTATCATATCCAATTAGTTTTGTTTGTTCATCTATAAATTCACGAACCTGTGTTCCTAAAATAATTTGAAATAATGATAAAATAATTCCAAAACATAGAATTTTGTAAAAAAGCCTACTGTATTTTTGAGTTTTAAAAGTTGTTTTGGTTGCAAAAATCATATATAAAATTTGATAAACAATTAATAACGCCATCACCATATGAAATGTAATCTTGTAAGGTGAGAGATTAGAATCAACAACTGTTTTTCCTAACCAAGCTTGAAATAAAATTCCTAATAAAGTAAGAATAGCTGTACAAGTTATCCAAAAATTTTCTTTAAAAAACCAAATGGACCAAATGGCTAAAATTAATATTGGGATTCCTGATAGCGCACCTAATAATCTATTTAAATATTCAATCCATGTATGCACTGGATCATAATAAACATAATCATGATTACTAAAGGTTTCCAGTCTTCATCAATATATTTATCATTGCTTGTAAAATCTTGCTTTGCAACCATGAATTTTTCACTATTCTTCAAAATCATCATTCCTTTTTTGTATTTATGATAAGGTTCAAATAATAGTTGTTTATTGTGGGTAGGAGGTATGAAATATCCAAAACATTTTGGCCAATCAGGACATCCCATTCCAGAACCAGTCATCCTTACTGTTGATCCTGCAATTATAACTAGGTAAATCAGGACAAGTGAAATTTTAGATAAAAGTCTGAATGAATATTTCATAATGTAGATTTTAATCCAAGTTGAGTTCCTTTTTCGAGCATCAGATCGTATGCTGCTTTTTTATCATTTGGTATGTCACCATCTAAAATAGCTTCTTTTATAAATTCTTTAATTATTCCTATTTCTCGGCATGGTCTTAATTTAAATACATTCATTATTTCTTCACCTGAAATTGGAGGTTGAAAATTTCTTATTCGGTCTCTTTCTTCAACCTCAACCATTTTTTTTCTTACAATTTTAAAATTGTTATGATACAACTTAAACTTTTTCGGATTTTTTGTTGTGATGTCTGCCTCGCAAAGAGTAATTAAATCATCTATGTTTTCTCCTGCATCGTATACTAATCTTCTAACAGCAGCATCAGTAATATTACTACCTGAAATTGCAATAGGTCTTGAACTTAGAAAAACTAATTTTTGAACGTATTTCATTTTTTCATTCAAAGGCATTTTTAAACGTTTAAAAATTTGATAGACCATTTTAGATCCTTTGAGTTCGTGACCATGAAATGTCCAACCAACCTTCTTACTGAATTTTTTTGTGGGAGCCTTACCTATGTCATGTAGCAAAGCTGTCCATCTTAGCCAAACATTGTTGGTATTTAATGATATATTATCTACAACTTCTAATGTATGATAAAAATTGTCTTTATGACTTTGTCCTTCAATTTCATCAACTCCCTTCAAAGCAGTTAGTTCAGGTAATATTATATCAAGTAAGTTCGTTTTTTCAAGAAGTTTAAATCCTATTGACGGTTTTTGACTTTCTAAAATTTTATTTAACTCTACTACAATTCTTTCATTGGTTATGATTTTAATTCTTTTGCAGTTTTTCTTTATTGCATCTATACAATTATCATCAACTTTAAAGTCTAGTTGAGAGGCAAAGCGAATAGCTCTTAACATTCTTAAAGGATCATCAGAAAAAGTTATGTTTGGATCTAATGGCGTAATAATACGCTTGCTGTTTAAATCTTCAATGCCGTTAAAAGGATCTAAAATTTTACCATAATCTATTTTGTTGAGGCTAATTGCTAAGGCATTGATGGTGAAATCTCTGCGTTTCTGATCATCCTCAATGCTACCATTAAAAACTTTTGGATTTCTACTATTTTTCTGATACGACTCTCTTCTAGCTCCAACAAATTCTAAATCTATGTTGTTGTGACTAATCATGGCAGTACCATAAGTTTTAAAAACGCTAACTTTTGGTTTGTTTGGTAGAGCACTTGATACTGCTTTTGCTAATTCTATACCATCCCCAATTGCTACAATATCTATATCATTGGACTTTTTACCAGACAGAATTATATCTCTAACATAACCTCCAACTACATAGGAAGACACATTGAGATTCTCTGAACAATCAGAAATAATTTTAAAAATGGGTTTTTTCAATGCTTCTTGGTTATGCATGCCTTGAACAGATTTTTAAAAAAATAATATAATTATCGAATAATTTTTACCACACCGTTGTTACCTAATTTTATAATCGTTGATGGTATTGTACATTTTCTTTCAAGGTCCAAATTTACAACATAGTCAACACCTTTTAAAATATCAGTTTCAATTTCTTTGAAACTATTTGGAGTGGGATTACCTGAGATGTTAGCAGAGGTTGAAACAATAGGTTTATTGATTTTTGTTATTAATTTTTTACAGAAATCATCGTTTACTACTCTAAAACCAATAGTATTATCGTCAGAAATTAAGTTTTCAGAAATATTTTTGGGTTTATCATAAATTATAGTAGTTGGTTTTTCAGAAAATTTTATTAATTGAAATGCTACATCTGGGATATATTCAACATAGTGCTTTAGCATTTCAATATCGCTAACTAAACATATTAGCGCTTTGGAGTCAGAACGCTTTTTAATCTTGTAAATTTTTTTAACAGCTTCATAATTAGTTGCATCACAACCAATTCCCCACACCGTATCAGTTGGGTAAAGTATTGTAGAGCCATTTAGTAATAATTTTTTACATTTTTTTACTTCGGCTGAGATTTCACTAATCATAATGCATAAGATTATTAAATATAATATTACAATTTAAATAAAATCAGCTAAGAAGACAATCAAATGATGATCAATTGGGTAAAATTATTGTAATTTTAGCCTATGAAAATCATTTTCAATACCGATTTTTTAAAATACAAAAGCCATATTATTGATTTGGTAAATGATTTTGATATTTCAGGTATTGAGCTTGGTAATCAAAAACGTAACACGATTAAGCTTTTTAATATTGGAAAAAAGAAAATCAATATAAAGTCTTTTAAATCGCCAAATTTTGTCAATTCTTTGATTTATGATACTATCAGAAAAAGTAAAGCTCAAAGGTCATATGAATATGCTAATAAACTTATTAATTTAGGAGTTTTAACTCCCTTGCCTATTGCCTACGTTCAAAAAAGTTCATTTTTTAGACTAAAACAAAGTTACTACATTAGTGAGCATTTAGATTATGATTTTACATTTAGGGAGATTTCTAGAGATTTATCTTTTAACGATAGTACGAATGCGTTAAAGGCTTTCACTAGATTTACTTTTAATTTGCATGAAAAGGGTATTAATTTCTTAGACCATTCACCAGGAAATACTTTAGTAAAAAAGAATAGAAGTAGTTATAATTTTTATTTGGTAGATTTAAACAGAATGGAGTTTAAAGAAATGACTCTTTTAGACAGAATGAAGAATTTCAGTAGGTTATCTCACAATAAAGATGTAGTTAAAATAATGAGTTGTGAATACGCTAAGTGTATTGGTAAATCTGATAATTACATTTACGATTTAATGTGGAAAGAGATTATGATATTTAGAAGTAAAGTAAACAGAAAAAGAAAATTTAAATCTATTTTAAAAGCTAGTTAATTTAGTTTATTATTTTTCTGGATTTCCAATAATTTAGTGTATTTCAAAAAAGTCAAATTCCATGTTTGATAACAAATTATGAGTCCGTTTAGTCCATCCAAAAAGCCAAGTCTTAAAAAATATGCTTTAAAAAATGCCCAGCTTGGATTCCAAATAATCTTAAATAGATTTGATTTTTTTCCTATCTTAAAATAAGCTTCAGCTGAAATTGATGAAAAGTGTTCGACTTTAAGATTAAATTCAGAATAAGTTTGATAAGTTAGATGAAGTATATCTCCTTTTAGTTTACCAATTTTTTTATTAGAACTTAAAATAATTTCATCATGTGGATTAATTCCTTTCCATGTAGCCATACGTCTATCAAATACTCGGATTTTTTTATTGGGATACCAGTCAGAATGTTTGATCCATTGGCCACAAAAATTATTAAATCGATTACAGTAATAGCCGTCATTTTTCCATTCAAACTTAAGTTTGTTGATTGAATCTTGTAATCTTTTTGATAATGACTCATCTCCGTCTAAAGAAACTATATAGTTATATTTTGCTTTTTTTAAGGCAAAGTTTTTTTGTTCGATATAGCCTAGGAATTTTTGTTCAATAAAAACCACATTATATTTCTCGCAAATAAATTTAGTATTATCAGTTGAGAAAGAGTCTACAACAATAATTTCATCTACAACATTGATTAATGATTTTAAACATTCTTCAAGATATCTTTCTTCATTATAGGTGATTATGACAGCTGATATTTTAATCATAATTATTAGATTTTTTTAGCTATAATTTTATAAAATGTTTTGAGCATTCTAAATATTGATATTTTTCTATTATCAGGAACTTTGTTATGTTTTAAATAATTTTCAACAGCTTCAATCATTCTTTTTGCAGATTTACCATCATTGTATGGATGATATTTTTCTATTATTGCATTTCTTGATTTGAAATGATTATCATTATTAATAGATTCTGCTACTTCTTTTTCTAAATTGCTGTAATCTGATAAGTTTTTCCAATTTATATTTTTAGAAATATTTCTGAAAGTTATGACTGGTTTGTTAAGTAATATAAATTCATACACAACTGATGATGTATCGCTAATTAATAAATCTGAAATAATTAAACAATTAGTTATATCAGAATCATTTTTGAATATTATGTTTTCATTTTTATTTGCAAGATTCTTGTATTTTTCAACCCATGTAATATCCATCAATGGATGAAATTTAAGTAGAATTGTATAACTCTTACTTTTTGCTAAAGATTTAATTTCATTTAAAATATGTGGTGCAGATGTTAGCTTTGGAGAAAATGTAGGTGCGTAAAGAATAATATATTTTGAATTATTTTTAGATAACAACTCATTTTTATAGTCAGAACAGCAATCTTCACTTTTAAAGTATTTATCTAATTTTGGCCAGCCGGTTTCAATGACATCAAAATTTTTATGTTTCTTTTTTAATTCTAAAAATCTATTAGTAAAATACGGTCCTTGTGTTAAGTATAAATCAAAGTAATCACGAATTCTAAAGTGTCCTTTTTTTTCTCCAGCTAAGCCATGAAAGATTTGAGTTTTGAGTCCTCTTAAAAAAAACGGTACTTCATTTCCTGGAGCAAATATAACATCACTCCTGTAAGATTTTAATTTTCTATATGATGATGTAAATTTATCATTTTTGAATGGAAATTTGTTTTTTAATTTTGGAGCAATATACCATATGAAATTATAATTTCTTTCAACTAAAACCTCTTTGATAGGGTTTAATATTGAAAATGAATAATCATTTAAGCAAAATAAAATAAACTTCATTACAGATTTTTATTAGCCTCGTGTAAATCTTCAATGAAATCAATTTCCATACAATTAAAATCTGAAATATCAACAGCTTTGATTTTTTTATTGTCATCAGAAATGCATAATTCTAATCCTTTTTCAAAATAATCGTTATCGTCACACTTAATTAAGTTTTTAATAAATGATTCAATGTCGCTAGAGGATATAAAATTAATTCCTACTGCTTCCCCAACTCCATTTTTTACTGTTTTTGATAATTCGTGGATAAATCCATTTTTAAGAGTGTATTTGACTTCTTCATCACCGACTTTGTTTTTATTTACAGCGACAAATGATTCATTTTGCTCTATCAGTTTAATCAGAATATCAAATATTTTTTCATCAAAAACAACATCTCCGTTAAACCACAAAATTGAAGAATTTTTATTTTTCTTTAACGCAGATAATAAGCTTTTAGAAGTATTTGTTCTGTCAAAAAATGGATTATAGATGTAAGTAAGATTGGGAAATCGTTCCATAATTAGGTCTTTTTTGAAACCTACTACTACATTTATATCATCAATATCAAATCTAGATGTAATGTTGTTAATTTGCATTTCCATAATACTTTTTCCATTATTGAGTTTTGTTAATGGTTTTGGAAATGGATTTCCAAGTCTAGAACCAATTCCTGCAGCAAGAATTACGATTTTCATGAGAGATAGTTAGTTGAATTTAATCAAAGATAGGGCAAATAATCAACTATTAAAACAGCAATATATTAATTACAAACTAATGTTTTGATTAATAAATAGTTACTATTAAATTTGTTTTGTGCTAATTCTCAACAAAGACCATTATATAGGTGAAGGTGAAATCAGATTTTGTTATTATCATCCAGATAATATGAATTTATGTGTCAAAATTCCAAGAGAAACTACGACAAGAAATTATACTTTAAAAGAAATTAAATATTTTAAAAAATTATCTAAACGTTACAAGAGAAACTACAGTTATAAGTTTTTTTCTGATTTTCAAGGTGAAGTGTTGACCAACCATGGATTGGGACAAATATTTGATTTAATTCTTGATTATAATTCTAATGAAGTTTCAAAAACTTTGGAATATTATTTATTGCATTCAAATATAGTTTCTGATAATAAAATTGAGTCAGCTTTAATCAAATTGAAGCAAATGATGATTAAACATAGAGTTTTTACTAGGGATTTAAGATCAAGAAATATATGTTGCAGGTTAATTAATTCTAAAAATGATATTGAATTAATTATTATTGATGGAATAGGGCATAGAGATTTTTTTCCTTTAGCAGATTGGTTTTATTATTTTTCTAGAAAAAAGGTAGAACGTATTTTTAAGAGATGGAAATTAAATAGTTTGAGTGAGCAGAGAGAATTTTTAAAAAACTAAAAAAAGTTAAGTTTATGATATTCTGTTATCTATCCAATTAGTTATATAATTAAAACTCTTTTTATCTGCCATTTCAAGACTTTGAAAAGTCATAAATAGTTTTTTTTTGTTCACTGAAAATAGCCACAATTTTATTTTTGTAACATATTGATTTTTATAAGATCTGAAATAAGTTAATTGTCTATTTTTTCTGTATTTAAAGGTTGAATTCTTTATTTCTAAATGTTCAGATAGTGATGATATAATAAATTGTTTTTTATCTCTGAATCTAAACTTAATATTGTCAAATAATATATTGTTATTTTTAAAAAAATTTTTAAGCGTAGATTTTCTAACTGAAACTGGTGTGTGAAATCTTCTGAGATATTTTTTTGTTCCAGCTAATTTTGCACTAGTTTGTTGAAATGTTTTAAAACCACCTGATTTTAACTTAAATTTTTTATTTATTTTTTTGAGTATTTTATGATAAAAAATTCTTAGTTTTTGATTTTCATAATATTTTTCCCATTTTCCTCTAATAACTGGAAAATCATTGTAAAAAAAATCACTGGGTTTTGTTAGCCTCATTAAAAAGGTATCATCATTGAAGATGATAAATTTTTCAGACAAATCAGGAATTTTATATAACATATTTCCAATAGAGCAGGAGTTAAAGCACGGTAAAAACTCTTCATAATTTTTAAAAATAATTTTGTGATCTACAAGAATAAGTTCCCTGTTAAGTTTTTTTGCCTTCAATTGCAGTTCTTGAAATGATAGAGGTTTTTGATCATCTGTTACTAGGAATATTTTTTTAATGAATGGAGCGAATTTCAAAATTGACTTAATAGTAATATCAATTTCGCCGATAGAGTTGTATCGAACTAAATTCTTTTTTTTTGAAAAATCTTTTTTGACTTTTAAATACTTATTAATCTTTTTTTGCCAATTCAAATCATTCCCATCAACCCAAGTAATTACAGCATCAATTTTTAATTCCAATTCATTTTCTGTTGACATAAAATAATTTTTTAATTAAACAGCAACATCATGTGTTCTTAAAGCTTCATTCAGTGATGTTTTCTTATCTGTGCTTTCTTTTCTTTTACCAATGATTAATGCACATGGTACATTATAATTTCCAGATGGAAATGACTTAGAATAACTTCCAGGAATAACTACAGATCGGCTTGGAATAAATCCTTTGTGTTCAATTGGATTTTCTCCTGTCACATCGATAATTTTTGTTGATGCTGTTAAAACTACATTAGCTCCTAAAACCGCCTCACTTTCAACTCGAACTCCTTCTACAACTACACAACGTGATCCGATAAAAGCATTGTCTTCAATTATTACTGGAGCTGCTTGTAAAGGCTCCAAAACACCTCCAATTCCAACTCCTCCTGATAAATGTACATTTTTTCCAATTTGTGCACAGCTACCAACTGTTGCCCAAGTATCAACCATTGTTCCTTGATCAACATATGCTCCAATATTAACATAACTTGGCATTAAAATAGTTCCTCTAGAAATAAATGATCCATGTCTAGCAATAGCATGCGGAACTACTCTAATTCCTTTTGATTTATAATCTTTTTTAAGTGGAATTTTGTCATGAAATTCGAAAGGTCCAACTTCAATAGTTTCCATTTTTTGTATTGGAAAATACATAACGACAGCTTTTTTAACCCACTCATTAACTTTCCATGAATTAGCTAAAGGTTCTGCAACTCGTAATTTACCATTATCTAAAAGGTCAACAACTTCATTTATTGCATTTTTAGTTTTTTCCTCATCTAATAGATTTTTGTCATCCCAAGCCTTTTCAATAATCCTTTGTAGTTTATCCATACTGATATTATTTAAAAACAAATATAACTCATAAAAAAATAATTTTTTTAAGATGTTAAAACTTAAATTTATTTATTTATTCTAAATTTAATTAATTGTATTTTTGATTTATGGGAAGGGTTTTAGCTATTGATTACGGAGAAAAGCGAACTGGTATTGCTATAACAGATCCATTACAAATTGTCGCCTCTGGTTTAACAACTGTAAATACTAATACATTAATTGATTTTTTGAAAGATTATTGTTCTGTAGAAAATGTTGATCTTTTTGTCGTAGGTCTTCCAAAAAAATGGAATAATCAACCTTCACAGAGTGAGTCTCTTATAAAACCATTTCTAAAAAAATTAAAATCAAATTTTCCTAGTATTTCAATTATTAGAATTGATGAGCGTTTCACTTCAAAAATTGCTTTGAGAACAATGGTTGACTTAGGTTTGAAAAAAAGCCAACGACAAAATAAATCATTAGTTGATCAAATTAGTGCAACTTTAATTCTTCAATCCTACTTGGATAGTAAATAATTTGATTTCCTTTACAAAATCAAACTAGAGAATTGTATTTTTGGTCAAATTTTAAAAATGATACTTCCAGTTGTTGCATATGGTGATCCGGTTTTGAAGAAAAGAGCATCTTCTATATCAATAGATTATCCTAAAATTAATTCTCTAATTTCAGACATGTATGAAACTATGTATGGTGCGAATGGAGTTGGGTTAGCTGCTCCACAAATAGGTTTATCAATTCGTTTATTTTTAGTTGATACTGAGCCTTTTTCAGAAGATGAATCTTTTTCAATTGATGAGAGAAGTAAATTGAAAAATTTCAAGAAAACTTTTATTAATCCTAAAATTATTGAAGAGTCAGGTGAGGAGTGGAGCTTTAATGAGGGATGTCTTAGTATACCAGGCATTCGTGAAGATGTCATAAGGAAAAGTCAAATTAAAATCCGTTTTCAAGACGAAAATTTTGTTGAAAAAACAGAGAATTTTGATGGATTAATTGCTAGAGTTATACAACATGAATACGATCATATTGAAGGTATTTTATTTACTGATAAAGTTTCTAATTTTAAAAAGCGTTTAATTAAAAGCAAGTTAACTTCAATTAGTAAGGGTAAAATATTTACTGATTATAAAATGCGTTTCTCAAAAATTTCAAAAAAAAGATCATAAAATGAAATTAGATAAGATTTTAGCAATTTCAAAAAAACCTGGATTATACAAATTAATAAATCCAAGTAGAGGTGGTTATATAGTTGAGTCAATTTCAGAAAAAAAGAAATTCTATGCTAAAGCGGATAGTGATTTGAGTCTGTTGAGTGAAATTTCAATTTACACATTAGCAGGTGAAGTTCCTCTCTCGAATGTCTTTTCTAAAATATTTGATAAAGAAAAAGGTGAAAAGACTTCAATTTCAGCTACGTCTGCAAAAGATGAATTAGAATCATATTTTTTTTCAGTCCTTCCAGATTTTGATGAGGAAAGAGTTTACTCAAGTGATATTAAAAAAATTTTAAACTGGTACAATATTCTTCTAAACGATAATTTTAATTTCAAATCTGAAAAAGCTTCCAAATAAATTGTTTTCTATGTGGAATGCCTATGCTAAAGAATTTAGATATAATTGGTCCATAGCTGCACCAGTGATTATTGGGATGTTAGGCCATACTTTTGTTGGATTTGTTGATAATATAATGGTTGGTCAGCTTGGTACAGCGGAGTTGGCTGCTGTATCCTTAGGAAATAGTTTCTTCTTTATTGCAATGGCACTTGGTATAGGATTTTCAACAGCAATTACTCCTTTAATTGCTGAATCACATTCTGAAAAAAATATTAATAATGGAAGATTAACATTAAAACATGGAATTGTACTTTGTATATTTATTGCATTTTTTCTTTTTTTATGCATTCTATTAGCAAAACCTTTGATGTTTAAAATTAATCAACCTGATGAGGTTGTATTTCTTGCTATCCCATATTTAGAAATTATTGCAGTTTCATTAATACCCTTAATAGTTTTTCAAGCTTTTAAACAGTTTTTTGATGGTTTATCTCTTACAAAATATCCAATGTATGTAACATTGATTGCTAATATTGTAAATGTTTTTTTTAATTATGTTTTTATTTTTGGAAAATTCGGATTTCCTATGATGGGTATAATTGGTGCTGCATATGGCACTTTGATTTCCCGTTTAATCATGATGTTTTTAATTTGGATTCTCTTCAGTTCTTTAAAATCAACAAAAGTATATTTAAAAAAACTTAATTTTTTTATTCTAGATTTTTCAATTATTAGAAAAATTTCTTCTTTGGGTTTTCCTATTGCTTTGCAATGGTTTTTTGAAATAGGAATTTTTACTGCCGCTATTTGGCTAAGTGGAAATCTTGGTAAAAACCCCCAGGCTGCAAACCAAATTGCTTTAAACTTATCTTCAATGACTTATATGATTGCAGTAGGTTTAGGGGTTGCTGCTACAATAAGAGTTGGCAATCAAAAAGGACTAAATCGTCCAATCGAATTAAAAAGAATTGCAAAATCAATATTTCTGATGGGGATCATTTTTGCATTCATTTTTGCAATTGTATTTTTTTTAATGAATAACTTTCTGCCAACGCTTTATATGGATTTAAATGATATTAATAATTTGGATGATAATCAAGCTGTATTAAGCATTGCATCAAAATTACTTTTAATTGCTGCTATGTTTCAAATTAGTGATAGTACTCAGGTTGTTTTCCTCGGAGCTTTAAGAGGGCTTCAAGATGTTAAAATACCAACCATTATAACATTTATTTCATATTGGCTAATTGGTTTTCCTTTAAGTTATTATCTTGGAGACGATAGGCTTTTTGGAAGTATTGGTATATGGATTGGATTGTTAGCAGGACTAACTGCTTCATCAATTTTTTTATATTTTCGATTTGATTATCTTTCGAAGCAATTTATATTAAAAAAAAGTAGATGAAAATACCAAAATTTATACTAGGTGATCATTCTGATCACCCTAATTCAATATTTGTCATTCACACCGAATTTCCTAGATTTGTAATCGATTTACAGAGCGACGAAATTGAATGGCTTGAAGTATTTGATGTTAACGATGAAAAGGAATTAAAATCTGAGGCGGAAAATGCAATTATAAAGGCTTCAGAATTTTATGATTCTGAAATTAAAAAGTATGAACAAGAATAATATTTATGCTTGAGAGTATTTTAGAATTAGACCAAAACTTACTGCTATACTTGAATAATCTGGGTAATACAAATTGGGATGCTTTTTGGTTTGCAATAACAAATAGACTCACGTTTATTCCTCTTTACATTTTTCTTTTGTATTTGATGACAAATAGACAAAACAGAAAAGCTATTTTCTTACTTGTTTTTATTTTGGCAATGATGATCACTTTCACTGATCAAGTTACTAATCTTTTCAAAGACGGTTTTGAAAGATTAAGACCATGTGCCAATAAAAATATTGTTAATCTTTTAAGAATTGGTGATTGTCGTGGTTTTGGATTTTTTTCTGGTCATTCCTCAAATTCAATGTCTGCTGCAGTTTTTACAATTTTATTTCTAAGGGCCAAGTACGGAAAAATTATATATTTAATGATTCCATGGACTCTGTTTGTTGGCTACAGTCGCATATATGTTGGAAAGCATTTCCCACTCGATGTTTTGTGTGGTTGGTTATTTGGTGCTTTTGCTGGATATCTTTTTTTTATCTTGTTTAAATTTTTAAAGCGAAGATTTGTATAAGCCTATCAGAAATTTTGCTCCTTGAAATGGCGAGATTTTATTATCTCTAACAAGCTTTATTTGTTGCTTAATAGCTGATTGAATTTTTTTATCCTCAAAAAAATCATTTTTTAATTGATTTTCTATGGATTTCATCATCCAAAACGAATTTTGTTTAGCTCTATTTTTATTAAAATATCCATTTGATAGTGTTATATTTTGATGGGATTTAATAAGTTCCCAAGCTTGGTCAATCCCAGTTTCATTTATTGAACTACAAATTAGAACCTTTGGTTGCCATAGAGATTTTTTTTGTTTGTATAAATGCAAAGCGTTTCTAAAATCATTTAATGCAATTTTTGCAGGTATTTTATTATCTCCATCTGCCTTGTTAATTATAATAGCATCAGCCATTTCAATAACACCTCTTTTTATTCCTTGTAATCCGTCGCCAGCACCAGGTAACTTTAATAGTAAAAAGAAATCAACCATCTCGCTAACTGAAATTTCATTTTGTCCAACTCCAACAGTTTCAATAAAGATAATATCATAACCTGCAGCTTCGCACAATATAATTGTTTCTCTTGTATACTGTCCAACTCCTCCAAGAGCGGTTCTATTAGCACTGGGTCTAATAAATGCATTATCCTGCTTTACTAGTTTGGCCATTCTTGTTTTATCTCCTAAAATACTTCCATTTGATATTTTGCTACTAGGATCAATTGCTAAAACAGCTATTTTGTGACCATTATTTACAAGTTTATTACCTAATGACTCAATAAAAGTACTTTTACCAACACCTGGTACACCTGTTATTCCCACGCGTATGGTTTGCTTTTGTTTTTGACTTAAGCACTTGTTGATTAAGTTATTAGCTAATTTTCTATCTAAATTTTTCTGGCTTTCAATGAGTGTAATTCCAATACTGAGTGAAGTTCGGTCTCCTTTTTTTATATTTTCGTACAAGGATTCAATATTAATCTCTTTTCTTCGATTTTTAATAAAATTATTATTTATGTGTTTTTTATTGTGAGAGTCACGGATTACACCATTTTTAATTTTAATTCCACTAAGTTTATCATTAGTTTTTTTCAATTTTTTATTTTAGAGTTGAAATTGAATTTATTTATCATAAAGTTAACGATATTTTACTCAAAAAAATAGTAATATCAATTGTTAAACAGATTTTTATTTATGAAATTAATTCGTGTTTTGAAAGATTATTCAAGTTCAGTTAGAGTGTTATCAACTGACGTAGGTTTAGATTTATACAAAAAAATTGATTTATCTGAGCAAAATTTAAATGTAGAGTCAATTGATTACAATTCGTCAAAAAAACTATCAACTTATATTAATGATTATTTAAATATTGACAATAAAAAAGTTGCTTATGGCGGATATTTGGAGAAGAGATCCATATATAAAAGAAGTTCTCATTTTGATTCTATAAGTGATAATAATAATAGAAATATTCATTTAGGAATCGATTTGTGGACTAATGCTGGTACCTCAGTTTTAGCTGCCTTTGATGGATCAATACATAGTTTTAAGAATAATAATAATATTGGTGATTATGGGCCTACTATCATTTTAAAGCATTTTATTCAAGGGATTCAATTTTATACGCTTTATGGTCACCTTTCAGTGAATGATTTAATCTCTCATAAAATAGGAGACAAGGTTCTTGCGGGTTCAGTTATAGCTTCTTTAGGTTTAAGTGAGGAAAATGGGGATTATCCACCTCATTTGCATTTTCAAATAATTATAGACTTAGGGGATTTTAGTGGGGATTATCCAGGCGTATGTTCAATAAATGATATAAAACATTATGCTCAAAATTGTCCAGATCCAAATTTAGTTTTAAATCTTTCTAACTTTTAACAAGAACCCATTCTCCCTTATTTATATTAGGAAGTGCTTGTTTATATTTTAATGTTTTAGTTTCACCGCTTATTATATTTTTAATCGTAACTCGATCATTACGTCCAATTTTTGGTTGTTCTCTTACAATAGTTTCAATAGTTTGTTGTCTTTGGGTATTTCCAGCGGCTCTTGCTTGCGCAGCACGCTCATCCGTGTTTGGTATTGTGTCTTTTGTAGTCTGTACTTTATCTCTTCTTCTAATTTTTGCCTCTTGAATTGTGTTAGCAGTTTCTTGAGGTATTTCTCCTTTAAATAAAAATGATATAACATCTTTATTGACTTGATCAATCATGTCCTTAAATAATTCAAAAGATTCAAATTTATATATTAAAAGAGGGTCCTTTTGTTCATGAACAGCCAGTTGAACCGATTGTTTTAATTCATCCATTTTTCTAAGATGAGTTTTCCAAGCATCATCAATAATGGATAATGATATGTTTTTTTCAAAATCTTTTACTAGTTGTTTCCCATTGGTTTGATACGATTTTTCGAGGTCTGTTATTACTTGAAGAGTTTTATTTCCATCTGTAAATGGAACAACAATTCTTTTAAATTTATCTCTTTGATTTTCATAAACATTTTTAATTACTGGAAAGGCTAAGTCCGCATTTCTTTCCATTTTCGATTCGTATTGCTTAAATGCATTTTTATATACGACTTTAGTTATTTCTTGATTTGATTTGTTTTCAAATTCAGATTTTGAAAATGGGGAACTCATTGAAAAATACCGAATTAATTCAAATTCAAAATTTTTATAATCATTAACTGCCTTATTAGACTCAGTGATAATTTCAGAAGTGTCATATACCATATTTGCGAGATCTACTCGTAATCTTTCTCCATTCAATGCATTGTACCTCCTTTTGTAAACAACTTCGCGCTGCGCATTCATAACATCATCATATTCAAGCAATCGTTTTCTTACACCAAATTGATTTTCTTCAACTTTTTTCTGAGCTCGTTCTATTGATTTTGAAATCATTGAGTGCTGAATTACTTCACCTTCTTTAAGACCCATTCTATCCATCATTTTTGCAATTCGTTCACTTCCAAATAATCTCATTAAGTTATCTTCAAGTGAAACGTAGAATTGTGAGCTACCTGGATCGCCTTGTCTTCCAGCTCTTCCTCTAAGCTGTCTATCAACTCTTCTCGAGTCATGTCTTTCAGTTCCAACTATTGCAAGGCCTCCTACATTTTTTACTTCATCTGAAAGTTTAATGTCTGTTCCTCTACCAGCCATATTTGTTGCTATAGTTACTTGACCGGGCTTTCCAGCTTCTGCAACAATGTCAGCTTCTTTTTTGTGTAGTTTAGCATTAAGTACATTGTGAGGAATTTTTCGAATACTGAGCATTTTACCTAATAATTCGCTAATTTCGACATTAGTAGTTCCAATTAAAACAGGCCGATTGGCTTTTGATAGAGTAGTTACTTCGTCGATAACAGCGTTATATTTTTCTCTTTTAGTTTTATAAACTAAATCATCTCTGTCATCTCTAGCTATTGGTTTGTTAGTAGGAATTTCAATCACATCTAATTTGTAAATTTCCCAAAATTCACCGGCTTCTGTAACTGCAGTTCCAGTCATTCCAGATAATTTACGATACATTCTAAAATAGTTTTGTAAAGTAACAGTTGCAAATGTTTGTGTAGCAGCTTCAATTTTTACATTTTCTTTTGCTTCAATTGCTTGGTGAAGTCCATCACTATATCTTCTACCATCCATTATTCGACCTGTTTGTTCATCAACAATCATTACTTTATTATCCATTACAACATATTGAATATCTTTTTCAAATAGGGCATAAGCTTTGAGTAATTGATTCATAGTGTGAATTCGCTCAGACTTTATACCAAATTCCTTATATAGTTCTTCTTTTAGTTTAACTTCCTCATCTTTAGGTAAATTTTCAGATTCAATTTTAGATATTTCAATACCCATTTCAGGCATTACAAAAAAGTCTGGATTATCAGAGCCTGAAAGATGATCTACCCCTTTGTCAGATAATTCAATTTGATTATTCTTTTCATCAATAACATAGTATAGCTCTGCATCAACTTTAGGCATTTCTCTATTATTATCTTGCATGTAAAAGTTTTCAGTTTTCTGTAGTAACTGTTTGATTCCCTCTTCGCTTAAAAATTTAATTAAAGCTTTATTTTTTGGCATACCTCTAAAAACACGTAAAAGTTTAAACCCCCCTTCTTTTGTATCACCATTTGAAATGCTTTTTTTTGAATCAGCAAGAACGTTAGTGAGATATTTCCTTTGGATACTTACAAGATCTTGGATTTTGGGTTTTAACTCCATAAACTCATGCCTTTCTCCTTGAGGTACAGGTCCAGAAATTATAAGTGGTGTTCTAGCATCGTCAATTAAAACAGAGTCAATTTCGTCAACAATTGCATAGTGGTGGGGTTTTTGGACTAAATCGTCGGTTGAATGAGCCATGTTATCTCTAAGATAATCAAAGCCAAATTCATTATTTGTTCCGTATGTGATGTCAGCATTATATGCATTTTTACGTTCAGCAGAATTCGGTTTATAATAGTCAATGCAATCAACGCTAAGCCCATGAAATTGAAAAATTGGCGCCATCCATGCGCTGTCTCTTTTTGCTAGATAGTCATTTACGGTGACTAGGTGTACTCCTTTTCCAGTTAAAGCGTTAAGATAAACAGGTAATGTTGCAACTAATGTTTTACCTTCTCCAGTTTGCATTTCTGAGATTTTACCTTGGTGCATTGCTACACCACCGATCAGCTGCACATCATAATGTATCATGTCCCAAGTAATTGGTTTTCCTGCTGCGTCCCATGAGTTTGACCATATAGATTTATTTTCTTCAAGTCTAACATATTCTCTATTTCCAGCTAGCTCTCGGTCAAAAGCACTTGCTTCTACTTTAATTTCACTATTATTAACAAATCGTTTAGCAGTTTCTTTGATAACGGCAAATGCCTCAGGTAATAATTCGTCTAAGATATTTTGAGTGATTTGGTAAATAATATCATTTAGTTCGTCAATTTTTTGATAAATTTCTTCTTTGCGATCGATATTATTAGAATCGTTTGCTTCACTTTGTAGTTCTGCAATTAAGTTTTCATTTTCACTACAAGCATCTTTAATTCTAGTTTTAAAAGATATTGTTTTTTCTCTTAGTTGATCATTTGAAAGTTTCTCAGTAGATAACTCAAATTCTTTTATTTTTTTAACAATTGGTAATATTGATTTTACGTCTTGCTTAGACTTATCACCAATAAAAACTTTTAATACAGAGTTAAGTATACTCATAGAAAAATATTAATCGAATATAGTGTTCGAGATAATCAAATATACGGCTTGTTCTTAATTTTTTTTAATATTCCAAAAAAAAAAGTCTCCTTAAGAGACTTGAAAATAATTTTAAATATCAATATTCATCTTCATTCCATAGGTAATCTTCATCTGAAGGGTAGTCAGGCCAGATTTCTTGAATCGAATCATAGGACTCTCCTTCATCCTCAATTGCCTGTAAATTTTCAACAACTTCAAGAGGAGAACCGGTTCTTATTGAATAGTCAATCAACTCATCCTTTGTTGCCGGCCAAGGTGCGTCACTTAAAAAAGATGCTAATTCTAATGTCCAATACATGCTAAATTAATTTTAATATTTTGCAAAAATAATTTTTTAGATTTAATGACCAAGAAAAAAATAATTTTTTAATAAAATTTTTATAAAGAAGAATATAATCAGTATAGAATTTGATTTATTGAAAATATTTTTTTTTGTTATGGAATCCATTTAATTTCTTCAGCTTTCATTTTGTCCGCTACTTTTCTGGAAAGGGTAAATAAGTAGTCTGAGAGTCTATTCATGTATGGTATTATATTTTCGCTAACTATATGCAAATCATTTAGTTGAGTTACTCTTCTTTCAGCTCTTCTTGAAATAGATCTGCAAATATGACAATAGGAAATTATTTCATTTCCCCCAGGAATAATGAAATGGGTCATCTTGCTAAGATTCAAACTCATTAGATCAATTTGAGATTCTAAAAATTTTATATCTGAATCTATAATTTCTAATCTTTTTGTTTTTGCTGAATTTAATTTTTTACTAGGTTTTGTTGCTAAAATTCCTCCAATTTTAAATAAAACTTTCTGTATTTCTATGATAGAACTTTCAATTTTTTTGTCATTAATTAAATCTCTAAGCATTCCAAGGTTAGAATTTAGTTCATCTACAGTGCCATAAGCTTCAACTCTTATATCATGTTTGCTAATTCTCTCTCCACCATACAGCGAGGTGGTACCGTTATCCCCAGTTTTAGTATAGATTTTCATAATATCTTAGGTTGATAATTTTTATAAATATAAGTTTTCATTTTTTTTGAAATTATTTGATCGTTCAATTTTAATTCTATTTATTGATTTTACTTATATGGTCTATTAGAAATAAATACCTTAAAATTAATGCAATAAACAATGGAACCAGACAATAATTAAATGATTGAATTCCAGTGATCCAGTGTATAAATATTAGCAATAGCATAAGAACCAATAATTTTAAATAGTTTATGAATTTCTTTTTTATTTTTGATTTTAAGACAATTGGTATAAATAGGATATTGAATGCAAACGCCCATAGAAAATTATAATTAAAGGCTGTTGCTGAATGATCAGTTGCAAACCAAAGAAAGAATATTAATATTCCTAATAGACCAGTTAATAGAAAAATGAAAAAGTCTAAACTTTTTGTTCTTCTGCTAAACTTCATATCAAAATATGTAATTATCACGCATAATATTGACAAGAAGCTTATTATGAATAATGGTGAAAATAAAAGGTTTATTTTATTTATATTTTTTATTTCATTTATGGTATTAGTTTTATTGATAAGCTTTTGAGAACTGGATATTAAAATAGATTCATCCAGAATATCACGCAAGTAATTTGGAAGAAAAGTATGTTCTTCAACAGTGGCTTTTTTATCAGTAACTGATCCAATTGCTAGATCAATTCCAACTCCACCCCAAGAATTTTCAGGCACTTGCGATCTGATCAGTTGTCTAAATGTTTTTAGTGTAGAATCGTTCTTAATTGAAAAAACAATATTATTTTTTGTAATGCTAATTAAATCATCTTTGATTTTAGTAGCGCAATTATTGTAGAAAAAGTCATATAAATAACTTTTGTTTGATGGTTCGATTCTGTGTAGAAGTTTATCTAGAAATTTTTGTTTTTCTTTCAATGATAAATTTAGTTTTTGTTCATAAATACTGCGATTTTGTATTTTGTAATATTCAACTAAAGAATTATAATACGCCCAACCAGTTTCGTAATTTAATTTACCACTGATAAAATTAATATAAAAACCATCTGAATTAAAGTCATAACGACCATAGTCAAAAACAATATCAATTTTTTGGTTAGAATCATAAACTCTAATTGCACTGTGACCAAAAGAATCATTTAGTGAAGTGCCAGGACCAATAGTTAGTATACTTATGTTTGATGTATCACTTAATTTAATTTGTGCAAATAAAGAATTTGTTAAAAACACAAAAATTATTGTATATATGTAATTTTTTATATTTGTCATTTTCTAAAAATTCCTAAATCAATTTCTATCGAAAAAACGTTTGAATATAATGCAACACTTTGATCTCCAATATCAGTTACCGCGTAATCAACTGAAATACCTCTGTAATTAAACCCGATTCCCAAGTTTGGTTGAAAGGTAAGTGATTCAGAGTTATCGAACTGTAATTCGTTTTGAAAATTTCCCACTCCGCCTCTAATGTAAAGTAAATCAACATAGCCAAATTCAAACCCTAATGCAGGGCTAATACTTACAAAGGAGGTTGAAATTAAATTATTATTTTGTTCAAACCTACATAATAAATCAATTTCAGTTTTTAATGAATAATCATAGTTAAATGTAAAGGTTTTTGCAACCCCAATTTGTAGTTTAGGTAAAGTGAGTTCAATTGCCTCAGGCTCTTCTTGATTTTGTCCAGGTATTGCATTTTGAATTTCATCTAAGCGTTCATTATCAAAAGTCCATGAGTTAAATGTTGTCGTAATGTCACGCGTCATTATTCCGAATTTCCAATCTTTAGATTTAAATTGTATACCAAAATCAAGTCCAAACCCCCATGAAGATGCAAATTCTCCGATTATTCGCCGGATAATTTTTGCATTTACTCCATAATTTAAACCTGAAATTGAGAGCTCTCTTGCATATGAGAATGTAAATCCATAATCAACAGCAGAAAATAAATTAATTCGATCATAATTTATGTTACCTTGTTGGTCAATTAATAGTGTTGTATCTAAAATATCATCTACACCAAATCTGATTATGGACATCCCTACAGCGCTTTTATCATCAAGAGGCATGGCAAACGCAACATAGTTGTAATTAGCAATATTAGCAAAGTAACTAGAATGCATTAGGGCTACTGAACTGTCATCTAAATTAACAAGTCCAGCAGGATTCCAATATCCGGAATTAATATCATCTGTGGATGCTACCACAGCTCCGCTCATGCTAAGTCCAGCTGCATCAACTCCAATATTCATAAACTCGTTAGAATAGTTTCTAGCTGTTTGTGCAGCCAATGGAGTAATAAACATAATCAAACTAATTAGTTTAAATTGAAGTTGACATCTAAAGTCCGAAATCATTGAAGTTATTTATAATAATAAACTATTTTTTTTCATGCTTATTGTTCCTTAATTCTTTGAAACAAAAATAGTTTATTATTTTTACTATATGAATTTAAAACATCTCAAGACTTTTGTTCCTAATCTATTTACATTATTAAATTTATTTTGTGGTTCAGTTGGTGTTATTTTTGCTGTACAAGTTGATTTAATTACATCTTCTTATTTTGTCTTATTGGGAATATTATTTGATTTTTTTGATGGTTTTTTTGCAAGAAAATTTAATTTGCAAAGCAATTTAGGATTACAATTAGATTCACTTGCCGACATGGTTACAAGTGGCTTATTACCAGGAGTTTTCATGATGAATTTGTTAAAGATGTCCTTAGATTCATCGTGGCCGCTATGTGATATTGTTCCTTATTTTGCACTAATAATTACTCTTTGCTCAGCTTACAGATTGGCAAATTTTAATATTTCAAATCAAAAAAATTACTTTATTGGATTACCTACTCCAGCAAATACAATATTAATTGTTAGTTTACCCCTAATATTAAAATTTCAAGACAGTGAACTTTGGACATCAATTATCTTAAGCCCAACTTTTTTGGTCGTTTTAACTTTTTTATTAAGTTTTTTATTAAACTCTAAATTAAGATTAATATCACTTAAGTTTAAAACTTGGGATTTGAGAGTTAATTTGGATAAATACATATTAATAATTTTATCCGTTTTTATTTTGATTCTTTTTAAATGGGCTGGAATTTTCTTAGTGATTATATTTTATATGTTGTTTTCTGTTTTGAGACCTCCTAAGAACTAATGATAAATGATTTTAGAATTCTAACTTCTTTTTTCTTAGTTCAAAGTTTTGACCTAAGTATACCTTTCTTACCATCTCATCATTTGCTAACATTTCGGGCTCACCAGCCTTTAAAATACTACCTTCAAACATTAGATATGTTCTATCTGTAATTGCAAGAGTTTCTTGCACATTATGGTCTGTTATGAGGATTCCAATATTTTTTTGAGTTAATTTTGCTACAATTCGCTGTATATCTTCAACCGCTACTGGATCAACTCCTGCAAATGGTTCATCTAATAAAATAAAACTAGGGTCTGTGGCCAAAGCTCGTGCAATTTCAGTCCGTCTTCTTTCTCCGCCGGAAAGTAAGTCTCCTCTATTTTTTCTAATGTGATTTAAACCAAATTCTTCAATTAATGATTCCATTTTTAGTTTTTGCTCTTTTTTTGATAATTTTGTCATTTGTAAAACGCTTAAAATATTATCTTCAATTGATAATTTTCTAAAAACAGATGCTTCTTGAGCTAAATAGCCAATTCCGCTTTGTGCTCGTTTATACATTGGAAAGTCAGTAATTTCTTGACTATCTAGAAAAATACTTCCACCGTTAGGCTTAATTAAACCAACAGTCATATAAAATGATGTAGTTTTTCCGGCGCCATTTGGTCCTAAAAGGCCAACAATTTCACCCTGTTTTACTTCAAAAGAAACGTCTTTAACGACCTTTCTTCCACTGTAAGATTTCATTAATTTTTCTACGCTTAGAGTCATAAATTATTACAACAAATATAAATAATTGAATTAAATCAGTTTTAAAAACTACCATCAGTTTTTTGATTTTTAACAACGAACTTAGAAATGGAAATACTTATTTGATATAAAATGATAACTGGAATAGCTACAATTATTTGACTTGCTATGTCAGGCGGAGTTATTATAGCAGCAAATATTAGTACAATAACTAATGCGTATTTTCTGTTACGCTTTAAAAATTCAGGACTTACTAAACCAATTTTCGTGAGATAATATATTACAATTGGCAGCTCAAAAATTAGTCCTGATGCCAAAACTGATGCTCTGACTAATGCTATATATGAATTCAAATCAAAATCATTATGAACAAGGTTTGCTACACTGTATTTTCCTAAAAAATTTATTGATAGTGGGCAAACCACAAAATATCCAAAAAGGACTCCAAGAAAAAATAGTAAAGAACATATAAAAATAAATCCTTTAGATTGTTTTTTTTCATTATCATATAATCCAGGGCTAACAAATTTCCAAAATTCGAATAACACGTATGGAAATGCCAACACAAAACCAAATGTGATAGAGGTCCATATGTGAGCTGAAAATTGTCCAGCCATAGTTCTACTTTGTATTTCAAAATCAAATACAGTATCACAAAAACTATTAAGATTTACCATGTTTGATAATTTACAAAGCAAATCATATGTCCAAAAATTTGATTTTGTTGGCCCAAAAATTAAATCTTCAAACAGAAAATTTTTGCATAGAAAAGCTATTGTAGCTGCTAAAAAAACTCCCAAGGTGGATCGTATAATATGCCATCTAAGTTCTTCGAGATGGTCTAAAAAGGACATTTCTTGTTCTTTGCTCATAATTATATTATCCCCTCTCTGATTAGATCATGGATATGTATTACTCCAGCGTACTTATTTTTGTCTTTAACAATAAGTTGAGATATTTCATTTGCTTTCATAAACTGCAAGGCTTCGATTGCCATAGCATTTGCACTTATGGTTTTAGGACTTCTTGACATTATATCTTTTGCGGAAAGATTTGAAATATTTTCTGTCTTAGATAACATTCTTCTTAAATCTCCATCAGTAATTACTCCAATAACTTTTTTGTTATCGATAACTGCTGTAAATCCTAATCTCTTTTCAGATATTTCAATTATTACATCTTTGATTTTTGAATTGGGCTTTACTTTTGGTAATTGGTTTTGGTTTGACAAAGCTTTTACCGTTAGGAATAATTTTTTACCAAGTGTTCCTCCTGGATGATATTTTGCAAAATCATCTTTAGTAAACTTTCTAAGATCAAGTAAACAAACGGCTAAGGCATCTCCGATTACCAATTGTGCAGTTGTACTTGTTGTTGGGGCAAGATTATTTGGACATACTTCTTTTTCAACAAATGAATTTAAAATATAATCTGCATTACTCCCAAGAAATGATTTAGGATTTCCAGTAATTGCTATCAACTTATTTTTTAGTTTACTTAATATCTGAACAAGAACTTTAATTTCAGATGTATCTCCACTTTTTGAAATACAAATAATAATATCACTCTTTTGTACAAGACCGAGATCTCCATGAACTGCATCAGCTGCATGCATAAATATTGACGAAGTTCCAGTTGAGTTTAGTGTAGCAACAATTTTTTTAGCTATTATAGCGCTTTTTCCTATACCTGTAATTACTACTCGTCCTTTAGTATTATATATTAGCTTTACTGCTTCTGCAAATGTTTTGTCAATTAAATTTGCAACACCTCTAAGAGCATTGCTTTGAGAAATAATTGAGTTTCTTGCTATTTCACTCATTATTGAAGAAGTTCTTAAATCTTTCATAATAAATTGTATGCATGAGTAAATATACTTATCTTAGGTGTAGTTTGCAAAAAAACAAAAATAAGCTTCAATATTCAATTAATTTGTATAAAATATAATCAATAAGTCAATTTAGACGAGTATTTATATTTCAATGAAAATTTCATCAGAAAATTTACACAAATCACTTAGATTACATTTCGGGTTCGATAAATTTAAGGGACTTCAAGAGTCAGTAATTGAAAGTATTTTATCTAAAAAAAATACTTTCGCAATAATGCCGACAGGAGGTGGTAAGTCTCTTTGCTATCAGCTTCCTGCATTGATGCAAGAAGGTACCGCTATAGTTGTTTCTCCATTAATTGCTTTAATGAAAAATCAAGTTGATGCAGTTAGAGGTATATCTGATAATAAAGGAATTGCTCACGTTTTAAATTCTTCTTTAAATAAATCAGAAATTAAAGATGTCAAAAATGATATCTCAAATGGAATTACAAAATTATTATATGTTGCTCCAGAGTCTTTAGCAAAAAAGGAAAACATAGATTTTCTAAAATCTCAAAAGATTTCATTCATGGCTGTAGATGAGGCACATTGTATTAGTGAATGGGGTCATGATTTTAGGCCTGATTACAGAAATTTAAAAAAAATAATTTCGCAGATTGGAATGGATATTCCAATTATTGGTTTGACAGCTACCGCAACTCCAAAGGTACAGGAAGATATATTAAAAAACCTTGGTATATCAGATGCTGTGACTTTTAAAGCTTCATTTAATCGACCAAACTTATTTTATGAGATAGTTCCTAAAACTCTTCAGGTAGATAATGACATCATTAGATTTATAAAGAAAAATGATGGAAAATCCGGTATTGTATATTGTTTGAGCAGAAGGAGAGTTGAGGAATTAGCACAAATTTTGCAAGTTAATGGTATCAAGGCTGTTCCATATCATGCCGGTCTGGACTCAAAAACAAGATCTTTACACCAAGACATGTTTTTAATGGAAGATATTGACGTAGTTGTAGCTACAATTGCATTTGGTATGGGTATTGACAAACCTGATGTAAGATTTGTCATTCATCACGATATACCAAAGAGTATAGAAAGCTATTATCAAGAAACTGGAAGAGCTGGTCGTGATGGTGGTGAAGGCCATTGTTTAGCTTACTATTCATATAAGGATATTGAAAAGTTAGAAAAATTTATGTCTGGTAAACCAGTTGCTGAACAAGAAATAGGTTTATCACTTTTACATGAAGTTGTTGCTTTAGCTGAAACTTCAATCTCAAGACGGAAATTTATTTTACATTATTTTGGTGAGAATTTTGATAATTCTACTGGTGATGGAGGCGATATGGATGATAATATCAGGAATCCTAAAAAACAAGTTGAGGCAAAACACGAATTAGATACTGTACTCAAAGTTATTTCAGAAACGAATGAAAAATACAAGATTAAAGACCTTGTTAAGGTAGTTGTCGGAGAAGAAAATGCCCTAATAAAATCACACAAGACTGATAAGAAGGGTATTTTTGGTATAGGTAAAGAACATGGTTTTGAGTATTGGACTGCATTATTGCGTCAAGCAATCGTCGCAGGATATATTAATAAGGAAATTGAATCATACGGGGTTTTGAAGATAACTCAAAATGGTAAAATATTTTTAAGAAATCCAACATCTTTTCTAATGACTGAAGATCACAATTATAAATTTAATAATAGTGATTCTTTCAGCGCTCCCAAAACTCAGGCTGATTCAATTTTAGTGAAAATGCTAAAAGATCTTAGAAGGTCGAATGCTAAGAAATTAGGAGTACCTCCGTATGCGATTTTTCAGGATCCATCAATTGATGATATGGCTTTGAAATATCCTATAACAATTGAGGAACTATATAATATACATGGAGTTGGAGAAGGAAAGGCGAGAAGGTATGGAAAAGATTTTATAGACCTGATCAGTAAATATGTTAATGAAAACAACATTGAAAGAATTGAGGATATGATTATAAAGTCTACTGGAATAAATTCTTCTTTAAAATTATATATTATTCAGAGTATTGACAGAAAACTTCCTTTAAATGATATTGCTAATGCTAAGGGAATGGACATGGTTGATTTCATTAAAGAACTTGAATCAATTGTTTTCTCAGGTACTAAATTAAATATCGATTATTGGATTGATGAAACTTTTGATGAAGATCAGCAAGAGGAAATTCATGATTATTTTATGGAATCAGAGTCTGATTCTATTCAAGATGCAACTGAGGAATTTGACGGAGAATATGAAGACGAAGAATTAAGACTTTATCGCATTAAATTTATTAGTCAAGTTGCTAATTAGATTTTTTTTAAGTTAACACTTGTTATTATTAAATCATTACTAAATTTGCAACCTAAAAATAATTGAAATGGATAACGGACTTTACGCTAAATTTTTAACTTCAAAAGGAGATATTTTAATAAAACTAGAACATAACAAAACCCCAGGTACAGTTGGAAACTTTGTTGCTCTTGCAAAAGGAGATTTAGAAAATTCAATAAAAAAACAAGGTGATCCCTATTACGACGGATTAAAATTTCACAGGGTTATACCAGATTTTATGATTCAAGGTGGTTGTCCATTAGGTACTGGTACGGGTAATCCAGGATATAAATTTGATGATGAAATCCATGAGAATTTGAAACATGACTCACCTGGAGTTCTTTCTATGGCTAATGCTGGACCTGGTACTAACGGCAGTCAATTCTTTATTACCCATGTACCAACACCATGGCTAGATGGAAAACATTCAGTCTTTGGAAAAACAGTTGATGGTCAATCAGTTATTGATTCAATAACACAAGGTGATATTATTGAGAGCATAGAAATTATTGCAGTTGGAGATGATGCTAAGTCATTTAATCCAGTTGAGTCTTTTAGGAAATTTGAAGGTGCTAGGGCTAAACGAATTGAGGAAGAAGTATTAGCAGCCCAAATGGAGTTAGATAAACACTCAAAAGGCTTCAAAATCACAAAAAGCGGTTTACGTTATCAAATTATAAAGGAAGGTTATGGAGTTTCTCCAGAAAAAAATAGTACTGTATCCGTTCATTACAAAGGCCAATTAATTGATGGGACTGTTTTTGACTCATCATATAAAAGAAATCAACCAATTGAATTTAAATTAGGAGTTGGACAGGTGATACATGGATGGGATGAAGGGATTGCTCTTTTAAAAGTAGGTGAGAAGGCTCGATTTGTAATTCCTAGCTCTTTGGCTTATGGTAGCCAAGGTGCAGGGGGTGTAATTCCTCCAAACGCCAATCTTATCTTTGATGTTGAATTAATGGAAATTATAAATTAATTTTTAAAAAGTAGTTTAATTTATTCCAATTGTTTAAATACTTATTTGTAAATTTGTTTACGTTTAACAGCGTACAATGACCCACAAAAACACTAAATACATCTTCGTAACTGGAGGTGTGAGTTCATCACTAGGTAAAGGAATTATAGCGGCCTCACTTGCAAAACTATTACAAGCTCAAGGATATAAAGTTACTATTCAAAAATTAGATCCTTATATTAACATTGATCCTGGAACTTTGAATCCGTACGAACATGGAGAATGTTATGTAACCGATGATGGAGCAGAGACAGATTTAGATTTAGGTCATTATGAACGTTTTTTAAATGTTCAAACTTCCCAGGCCAATAATGTAACAACTGGTCGTATTTACCAAAGTGTAATTCAAAAAGAGCGTAAAGGAGATTTCCTAGGAAAAACTGTTCAAGTTATTCCACACATTACGGATGAGATTAAAGAAAGAATTAAATCACTTGGATCAAATGGAGATTATGATATTGTTATTACTGAAATCGGTGGGACAGTCGGTGATATAGAGTCACTTCCATATATCGAATCTGTAAGACAATTAAAATGGGAAATGGGCAATAAAAATACTTTAGTTATACATTTAACACTTATTCCATATTTAAGTGCTGCTGGTGAATTAAAGACAAAACCAACTCAGCATAGTGTCAAAACTTTAATGGAAAGCGGGGTTCAAGCTGATGTACTTGTTTGCCGCACAGAGCATGAGTTAAGTTCTTCAATAAGGACTAAATTAGCTCATTTTTGTAATGTTAAGGAAGATTGTGTAATCCAATCTATTGATGCTTCTACTATTTATGATGTTCCAAATTTAATGCTAGATGAAGGCTTAGATAGGGTTGTTTTGGATAAACTAAATCTTAAACGTTATACTCCAAATTTAGATTCATGGAATACATTTTTAAAAAGACATAAAAATCCAGTTAATGAAATTAATATTGGATTAATTGGTAAATATGTTGAATTACAAGATTCTTACAAATCAATTATAGAAGCTTTTATTCATGCTGGAGCAGCTAATGAAGTAAAGGTCAATATTAAATCTATTCACTCAGAAAATATTAGTGCTTCCAATATTGAAACAAAATTGAATGATGTTGATGGAGTTCTTGTTGCACCTGGTTTTGGGGAACGCGGGGTAGAGGGTAAAATAGAATCAATTAAATATGTTAGAGAAAATAAAATTCCATTTTTTGGAATTTGTTTAGGAATGCAAATGGCTGTTATTGAATTTTCAAGAAATGTTCTTGGTTTGAAAAACGCAAATTCCTCTGAAATGGATTCAGATAGTTTACACCATGTTATTGACCTTATGGAAAACCAAAAGCAAATTCAAGTAAAAGGCGGTACTATGCGGCTGGGTTCTTGGAGCTGTGAATTATTAAATGATTCTATAGCATTTAAATCTTATAACAAAAAGACTATTGATGAACGCCATAGACACCGATATGAATTTAATAGTAGTTATAAGCAACAGATTGAATCTAATGGAATGATTGCTACAGGTATGAATCCAAAAACAGGACTAGTTGAAATTATAGAATTAAATAATCACCCATGGTTTGTTGGTGTTCAATATCATCCTGAGTACAAAAGTACAGTAGCAAATCCACATCCTTTATTTAAGGCTTTTGTTAAAGCTTCACTTGATTATAAATTATTTAAATAAAAAATAATCCCTATTTTGTCACTTTAATTATACGAGTTTAATATTGTTATGGAAGAAAAAAATTTTGATTTAAAAAGTTTTATAGGGTTTATTCTTATTGGTGCAATTTTATTATATATGATGTACCAAAATCAACCATTACCAAATAATACTACTTCAGCTACTCAAACTGATAAAGAGGAAGTTATAAATACAAACCCTAAAGAAAATTTACAACAAACTTCTGTTAATTTAAATAACCCAGTTAAAAAAACAGATGTTTTAAATTCTTTTGATCAAAAAAAATATGTTGATTCTAATACGGTATTTGAAAATGAAGTATTAGCTATTGAAATTAGCAATTTAGGAGGAATGTTAAGTAAGGTAAGACTCAAGAATTTTGTTGATTATGATTCCATTCCTGTAAGTTTAATTAAAAATGGTAATTCCTTTTTTAATTTAAATTTCTTAACCTCAGACGGTAAAATTATAAACACTTCTGATTTATATTTTGAACCCACTTCGTCAATAAATGGAGATAAACAGTTTATTTCAATGAAACTTATGGTTTCAGAGGATCAATTTATTGAATATTTATATTCTCTTGGAAAAGATGATTATATGATTGATTTTTCAATTCGGTCAAAAGGGCTTAAAGAAGTTTTAAATAAAACATACGAGCCTACTTTTGATTGGAATATGAAAGTATATAGACTAGATCAAAGTATTAGTTTTGAAAATAGATACACAAGATTAAGTTATCAACATGATGATGATAAAACTGATAAGTTATCTCAGGCAGGTAATGATGATGATACTATAGAAAACGTGTCTTGGATATCATATAGGCAGCATTTTTTTAGCTCAATTTTAGTGCCTAAATCAACATTAAAAAGTGCAGAAATTAATTCTTTTGATTTAGTTGATGATGAAGCAATTGATACAGTATTTACAAAAAAGTATACTACAAAATTCCCCATTGAATCTGATCAAGGTGAATTGAATCAAAAAATGAGTTTTTATTTTGGTCCTACATATGCACAAACATTAAAAAAATATAATAGAAATTTAGAAGGAAGTATACCTTTTGGATGGGGTATTTTTGGTTGGATAAATAAATCAATTTTCAGTCCACTGTACAGTTGGTTGAGTAGCTTTTTGTCCTATGGAATAGCTATAATCGTAATGACAATTCTAGTTAAAATATTATTGTCTTTCGTTCAATACAAACAATTTTTGTCACAAGCGAAAATGAAAATTTTAAAACCTGAACTTGATGCCATAGGCGAGAAGTTCAAGTCCAATAAAATGAAAGCTCAGCAAGAAAGGATGGCTCTTCAAAACAAAGCTGGGGCTAGTCCACTCAGTGGCTGTTTACCAGGTTTATTACAAATACCTGTATTCTATTCATTATTTATGTTTTTCCCTGTCGCTTTTGAATTAAGACAAAAACCATTTTTATGGGTTAATGATTTAAGTTCGTATGATACGGTATTAAATTTACCTTTTAATATTCCTTTTTATGGTGATCATGTTAGTTTATTTCCAATTTTAGCTTCTATTGCAATTTTCTTCTATATGAGAATGACCACTGGTCAAAATATGAATATGCAACCACAACAAGAAGGTATGCCTGATATGGCAAAAATGATGAAATATATGATATATTTTTCACCTTTATTAATGTTATTCTTTTTTAATAATTATGCCTCTGGTCTTAGTCTTTACTACTTTGTTTCAAATTTGATTAGTATTGGTATCATGTTAGTAATTAAAAATTACATTATAGATGAAGATAAAGTTTTAGCCAAAATTCAAGTAAATAAATCTAAACCTAAAAAACAAAACCGGTTTCAGCGTAAAATGGCTGAAATAATGGAACAAGCAGAGAAACAAAAAGCAATGCAGCAAAAAAGGAAAAAATAATTAAGTAAAGGTTTCCTCATGTTAACCTTTTTTATTTTCCTTATTTGAATTATTTATAAATTTGCTAAATGAAAACAGTTGTTATTGGTTTATCTGGTGGAGTGGATTCAAGTGTCGCAGCATATTTATTAAAAGAGCAGGGATATTATGTCATAGGTCTTTTTATGAAAAATTGGCATGATGATTCAGTTACAATTTCTAATGAGTGTCCATGGCTTGATGATAGCAATGATGCAATGTTAGTAGCTGAAAAGTTAAAAATTCCATTTCAAACAATTGATTTAAGTATTCAGTATAAGTCCCGAATTGTTGATTACATGTTTAATGAGTATAAACATGGGCGTACACCTAATCCTGATATTTTATGCAATAAAGAGATTAAATTTGATATTTTTTTGGATACTGCTATTAAGCTTGGTGCAGACTATATAGCTACTGGTCATTATTGTCGTAAATCATCAATAAACCTCGGGAAAAATAATAAACAAATTTATTCATTATTATCAGGATTAGATAAAAATAAGGATCAATCATATTTTTTATGTCAATTATCTCAATTCCAGCTTTCAAAAACTTTATTTCCAATAGGTGAACTTGATAAATCTGAAGTAAGAAAAATTGCAGCTGATCTAGGCTTAGTAACAGCTAATAAAAAGGACTCGCAGGGATTGTGTTTTGTTGGTAAAGTTAGATTACCTGAATTCTTAATGCAAAAATTAAAACCAAAAAAAGGGGATATTATCCAAATTCCAAATGATTTTAAAAAATATAAAACTAGAATCCCTGATTTTGAATCTAAGGATTTAGAACTTCATTACAAGTCTGAAAAAATAAATTATAATAGTAATGATGGCCAGGTTGTAGGTTTTCACGACGGTGCTCATTTTTTTACTATTGGACAAAGAAAAGGTCTGTCTGTAGGTGGTACAAAAAAACCTCTTTTTGTAATTGCTACTGATGTTGACAAGAATATAGTTTACGTTGGTGAGGGAAAAGATCACCCCGGTTTGTTACGTAATGTTTTGTATGTCAATAATGATGATATTCATTGGGTTAGAGATGATTTAAAATTATTTAATGGTGATAATTTAGAACTATACGCAAGGATTCGTTATAGACAGACTCTACAGAAAGCATGTATACATAAATTTAATGATGGATTATATGTTGAATTCTTAAATCTTCAAACAGCTATAACTGAAGGTCAATTTGTTGCATGGTATATTGGCGAAGAATTAGTTGGTTCCGGAGTAATTTCTTAAATTTAAGATAAATACTTTTTATCTATTAGGAATGCATAATCGTATTACGAAATTATTTAAAATCAAATATCCAATTGTTCAAGCTGGAATGGTTTGGAATAGTGGTTGGAAATTAGCCTCAGCTTCTAGTAACTGTGGAATTTTAGGTTTAATTGGTGCAGGATCTATGTATCCAGATACTTTAAAAGAACATATTAAGAAATGTAAATTAGCCACAAAAAATCCATTTGGAGTTAATGTTCCATTATTATATCCAAATATAAAGGAGATTATGGAAATAATAGTTGAAGAAAATGTAAAAATTGTTTTTACTTCAGCTGGTAATCCAAATGAATGGACCTCATGGTTAAAAAAAAACGGAGTAATAGTTATTCACGTAGTGAGTAGTTTAAAGTTTGCTAAAAAAGCTGCTAATGCTGGAGTTGATGCTATTGTTGCAGAGGGTTTTGAAGCTGGAGGTCATAATGGTCATGAGGAAACAACCACTTTTGCTTTAGTTCCACTAATTTGTAAACAATTATCAATACCAGTGATTTCTGCTGGAGGTATTGCCACAGGTAGAGGTTTTTTAGCTGCGATGGCTTTAGGTGCTGAGGGAGTACAAATTGGAAGTAGATTTGTAGCGAGTGTCGAGTCATCTGCTCACATGGCTTTTAAAAAAGCAGTTATTGATTCAAAAGAAGGGGATACTAAATTAACCCTTAAGGAATTAACTCCAGTTAGGTTATTGAAAAATAAGTTTTATGATGATTTAATTTCTTTATATAAAGAAAATCCCACTAAGAATGATTTAAAATCATTTCTTGGGCGTGCTAGAGCTAAACTAGGAATGTTTGAAGGTGAATTAGATGAAGGTGAATTAGAAATAGGTCAAATTTCAGCCATAATAAATAAAATTTTACCCGTTGAGGTAATAGTAAATGAAATTGTTGATGAATATAACTCAGCAATTAATGAACTTATAAGAATTAATAAATGACTAATCGAAGAAAACAACTCTTAGCTTTTGAAAGGCTATTGGATATAATGGACGAGTTAAGAGAAAAGTGTCCATGGGATAAAAATCAAACTTTGGAGTCTCTTAGAACCTTAACCATTGAAGAAACTTATGAGTTAGTGGATTCAATATTAGATAATAATTTTAATGAAATCAAAGGTGAATTAGGTGATCTGATGTTACATATTGTTTTTTATTCTAAAATTGCTAGCGAAACAAATAATTTTGATATTGGTGATGTATTAAATACAATTTGTGACAAACTGATTAATCGTCATCCTCATATTTATGGAAATGAAGCTGAATTAGACGAAGATCAGGTAAAGAAAAATTGGGAAAAAATTAAACTAAATGAGGGTAAAAAAAGTGTACTTGAAGGTGTTCCTTCCAGTTTACCAGCACTTGTTAAAGCTATACGTATTCAAGAAAAAGTTTCTGGAATTGGATTTGATTGGGAAAATATTGATCAAGTTTTTGAAAAGGTTGAGGAGGAGTTATTAGAATTCAAACATGAAATCCGAAATAATGATAAAGGTTTAATTGAAGAAGAATTTGGTGATGTCTTATTTTCTCTTGTAAATTATGCTAGGTATTTGAATATCAATCCCGAAAATGCACTTGGCCGTACAAATAAAAAATTTATAAAAAGGTTTAAATACTTAGAAAATAGGGCAAAAATAAATAACAGAGAAATATCAGAAATGACATTAACTGAAATGAACATAATTTGGAATGAAGCTAAGAATGAATGATTTATTTTATCATTTTATTAATATTTGAAAGCTTTTTGGTCCAATTTTTTAATTCGGTCTTTTGTTTATAGATTTTATTTTTTACATCAATAATCATTGGATTATCTTCATTTGCATTAGAAAAGAACTGTAAATTATTTTCAAATTGATTTATTTCTGACTTTGTATGCTCAATTTTGTTTTTGACAAATGATATTTCATTATTTAATGATTTTGGATTTTTCATTAATTCTTGAATTTTATGCAAGTATTTAAGGTCTTTTAATTCAGATTCATCTACACCAATTTTTTTTAATACATTATCTATTATTTTATAGAACTCTTTATCAATATTATTTTTACTCTTTGGAACAACGCCTAATTTAGTCCAATGAGCTGTATAATCTTTAATTTTTTTTATATTATCATTTTTTTTACTACCAATTTTAAATGATTTTAAATTTCCCAACAGTTCCTGTTTTTGTTTCAATGCTTTATTTTGTTCAATAGTGCCAGCATTATTCATTTCATGATATCTGTCAAAAAAATGATTACAAGAGGATTTGAATCTCTTCCAAAGTTTATTGCTTTCTTTTCTTGGAATATAGCCAATTTCTTTCCATTGATTTTGTATACTTTTCATTAAGAGTAAAGTAGTCTCAAAGTTTTCACTGTCTTTATTTCGTTCAGCAATATCTGTTAGCTCTTGTTTTCTTCTAAGATTTTCAGTTTGTTCTTTTTTCAGTAATTTATAGAAATTATTTTTCTTATTATTAAAAACCCTAACAGAGCTCTTAAAATCTGACCACAATATATTATTTTCCTTTCTTGGAACACCGCCGATTTTAAAAAACTTTTCTTTTAAATATTCAATTTCCTTTATTCCTTTTTGCCATTCAGAGTGATTATTATTTTCAACACCTGATATTGAATTAATTTCTTTAATTATTTCTTTTTTAAGTTTTAAATTTTTAAGTAATTTCTCTTCAATTTGAATATTAAATATTTTTCTTTTTTCGTTTATGATTTTAGTTGCATCACTAAATTCTTTCCATAGGCTTTCACGAAATTCCTTAGGAACAGGACCAAGTTCATCTTTCCATATTTTATGTAAAGCTTGTAATTCTCTAAAAGCACGACCGAGATTTTTTTCATCAGATAATGCTTTTACATTCTCAATTAATTTTTGCTTTTTTTCTAAGTTATATTTGTAATCTTTATCCCTGAGATCTCTGTCAAGATGTAAAAAATCATAAAATCTCTCGACATGATGACGGTAATTATTCCAAACATTATTTGCTTCCTTAGCAGGAACTTTTCCTAATAGTCTCCATTGATCTTGTAAAGATCTAAACTTATTATAACTTGTGTTTGTGTTTTGATTAATATCGATTAATTCTTTTATGCCGTTAATGACTTCTTTTCTGAGCTCTAAATTTTTTTTATAATTTATAACTTTGTTTTTTTCATAAATAGTATTTTTATCTCTAAAAATTTTTGATAGTGAATTAAACTTTTTTTTGTGCTTGTTCGAAAAAGTAAAGTCAATTATATTACCTCCATCACTAACGAATTTATTTTTATTTTCCTCTAGTAGTTTATTAAATTTAATATTAAATAAACTTCTTATTTTTAAAATATCTGGGCGTATTTTTTCAATGTTCTCATTTTTAAGAAAATTTTCAAATGAGCTTACAAGGTCCTCAAGACCCATTAATTCAAAGTCATTTTTTTTTGAATTATTTGATTCTTTTTTCGAATTATTAATTTTATCACAATTTAAATTAGTTTTTTGATCTTTAGCTATTTCAATCTTTTCTAATTTTTTTTTTGTTTTTCCTTCTGCTTCTTGCAGGTTATCTAGCGTTGGCATATACAATAGTTGATGTTTATTCCAATAAGTATAAATATAATGTTATCTAATTAAATTACAAATAAATAATAATATACTGATTAATTATTCCAAATTTCCCATGATTTTTCTGCCTGTATTTTTAGCATCTCTAAACCATTAATTGTTTTTGCATTCATTTTAGACCCCTTTTTTAAAAATGCAGTTTGAATTGGATTATAAATTAAATCAAATAATATATGTTTATTATTTATATGTTCATATGGAATTAATGGGTGTTGATCAATATTTGGGTATGTTCCAACAGGGCTACAATTAATAATTATTAAGTTTTCTTTAATGATATTTGATGTTAGGTCTTTGTAATTTAAATGTTGTGTATTTTTAGGCTTTCTAGAAACAAATTGTGCTTTAATATTAAATTTACTTAATGCAAAATAAATAGCTTTTGATGCTCCTCCAGTTCCTATTATTAATGCTGAAAGTTGCTTCTCATTTATGTAAGGAATTATGCTTTTTGAAAACCCGTAATGATCTGTATTATATCCAATTAGCTTACCATTTTCTATTTTTATAGTATTTACAGCACCAATTTTATATGCGTCATTGTCTAGCTTATCTAAAAACGGTATTATGATTTCTTTATAAGGTGTTGTAACATTTAGACCTAATACGTCGTTTGATTTTGAAAAAATTAGCGGAAATTCATCAATAACTTTAATGTCAAAGTTAACATATGTATGATTTAAATTTTCTTTTTCAAATTTTTTATTAAAAAAACTTTTCGAAAATGAATAATCTATGTTTTTCCCAATTAAACCATAAGTTCCCATTATGTATATTTTTTTTCAAATTTATCAATTCCAAGTACAATTAAAATACCAATAATTATAAGCAATATCGCCCACAAAGTATCGAAATTAAAATCTGGTATGTATCGTATATAGTTTTGAATTTGATTATTGCCCATAGAATCTATTATTAATTCATCATTTATTCCAACTTTAAATATAGGAATCTTCCAAGGCCATAAAACCCCAAGTGATCCTGCAATAAATCCAATTATTATTGAGTGTGTTTTATTTTTATATTTATTTAAAATAAAATTTAAAAAATGAGACAAGGAAATTAATCCAACAATTGACCCTAAACTAAATACAATTAAAATTTTTAATATTTTAATAACATAAGTGTCATGAAGAATTTCAAAATTTCCACAAAATAAATTTAATAATGTACTAAGTAATACATTTACTGAATCTACAAGGAGTAAGACATAGTTTCCCATTATCATTAGTATGAAGGATCCAGAAAACCCAGGTAGTGTCATTCCAATAACGCTTACAATCCCACAGATAAAAACAAACCATAGATTTTCATTCTGAGTTGCAGGAGTCAAAAAGCTTAAGCTAAGTCCTATTGCAAATCCTAGTAGAGCCCATAAATAAGTTTGAGCTATAATTGACTTAAAACCCCTAAATAGATAAATCAAGGACCCGACTATCATACCAAAAAATAAGCACCAAACGTATAACTCATGACTTTTAATGAGTAGGTCAAGAATTTTAGAAATACTGAAATAACTTATTATTACACCAAAAAAAAGAAGACTCAAGAATAAGCCGTTTACATGTTTGAAAAATAATCTAAACTTTCCACTCAAGAGAAGTTTAGCGCCCTCAAAGTTAAATTTTTGAAATGATGATATAAATTCTTCATAAAAACCTAAAACAAATGCTACAACTCCACCCGAAATTCCAGGAACTTTATTTGCTGTACCCATTGCAATTCCTTTAAGAATTAATAAAAGTTTTGACTTTATATTTGTATAGTTATTCAATTGCTTTTTTGTTTACCAAATAATCAAAAATAAAAATTAAAAGGAAACCAATAATAATTAAACTTAAAGCCTGTAACAATTTTGGATCTCCTTCATATGCTGAAGGTAATACACATTCTTTGTACAATTGTTCAGTATTTTTTTTCCACGGCCAAATTTTGACTAATGCACCAGCCATGAATCCAGTTAAAATTGCTAGCGTTTCGTTTTTGAAATCATTCAACAAATATTTTAGAAGTTTTGAAAAGGTCATTAGTCCAAAAATCGCACCTAAAACAAAAGCCATAATTTTGGATATTTCCTTATTGTTAATTGCTAGTATAACAGGACTGTATGAACCCATGATAACTAAAATGAAAGCACCTGATATTCCAGGTAGAATCATCGCGCAGATAGCAATTGCACCAGAAATAAATAAATAAATGTAACTATCATAAGAACCCAAAACTTCTAATTTTGTAATTCTATATGCTATAATGATTCCAATAATTAATATCAGAACTGTAAGAAAATTCCATTTTTCAATTTTTTTTGTCACATATAAAATACTTGATGTTACAAGCCCAAAGAAGAATGACCATATTAGAACAGGATGTTCGCTCAATAGCCGTGATATAAAATTTGAAAATAATAATACACTAAAAATAATTCCTAAGAAAAGACATATCAAAAAAGGAACATTTATTTTTGATGAAATAAGCTTAAATCCACCATTTTTAAAATCTTTAATTAATGAAAACTTTATTTCGTTTAAACTTGAAATAAGTTCTTCGTAAATTCCAGTAATAAATGCAATTGTACCACCTGAAACACCAGGAATTATATCAGCGATACCCATTGCCATCCCTTTAAGAAAAGTCCAAAAATAATTTAAAAATTTACGATTCATGTTAAATAATCAAGTAAATATTGATAATATTAGTTCTGTGATTTCTTGTAACTTTCAATTAATTGTATAATCTTTTTATTTTTATAAACTTCAGGAAAAAGCTCTTCAAGTATGAAATAATATTCAGAATTTTTATGAAGTGCATTAATTAGATGATGATAACATTTTTCAAATTCATTTAGTTTGAAATAAAGTCCAGCAATTCTGTATTCTAATTCTTCACTTTCAGGATAGTAATTTAGTGCTTTGACAAAATTAAATTTTGCTGTTTCAAATTCTCCCAGGTGAATTAAAATATCCCCACGTTCAATCCAAATTTCAATACCATTTTCGCCGTATTCAAGAGTTTTTTTGTAACCCCTCACAGCTTCAACATAATAATTCAGGCATGAGTTTATTTTTGAATAAAAATACCAGTATTTTGGGTTTTGTTCGTCGATATCAATAGCTTTATTTACATAAAAAAGAGCCTTTAAATTGTCTTTATTAGAATAATAGAATTTTGCAATTTCGATCCATCCTTTGTCAAATGCGGGATCTTCTTTGATCGATTTAAAGAAATATTTCAACGCATTATCATTGTTGTTCATTTTACTATAACAACAGCCAATTTTTAAATATGAGAACGCAGTTGGTCCTTCAAGTGCAATCAAAATTTTATATTGTTCAATTGAATCATTATATCTTTTTAATTTTTTTAAAACTTTTGCTTTTTCAAGATAAGCTCCAACAAATGTATCTTCAGAAATAATAGCAAAATCAAACGCTTTTAAAGCTTTTTCAAGCTCGCCAAGTTCTAAGTATTGCTTTCCTAGTTGATGCCAAGCTACTTCACAATATGGATTTATATCGAGATACCATGTGAGATAATCAATTGCTTTTTGGTTCTGATCTAAAAACTCAAAGCAGTAAATTATGTTGTATAGTGATGAATAATCTTCTATATCTAATTCAATGCATTTCATGAAATGAAGTTTAGCATCTTCATAATTATCTATAAATAGATACTCCATTCCAATTAGTGAATGTAATTCAGAAGAATCTTTTGAGATTTTTAATGCTTCTTTAAAAATTATAATTGCTTGTTTGTGATTATCTCTTTTTGAAAATATATTTGCCTTCTGTATGTATAATTCTTCATTATTAGGTTCAAGTTTAAAAAGGCTATTTAATAATTTTTCAGCTTGACTTAACTTATCTTCAAATATTAATATTTCTACTTTGAATAATCTGAGATTAACTGAGCTGGGGTGTTGATCTAAACCTAGTTTAATAGCCTTTTTTGCAAGTGCTATTTTTCCAATTTCTAAATAATGATGTATGATATTTTCAAATTCATTTGAGTCAAAGAAAAAAATATTATTGGTCTTCAACATGGACTCAAATCTAGTCAGTGAAAAACTTTGGTTTTCTTCAGAATGGTTAAAGTCCATTTAAAATTATTATAATAATAAATGTATAATTATTAAGATTTGATTTTATTGACTAATATGAATCTTTTCAACAAAATAATTAACACTCTAAAATAATGTTATCTAAAATTTTTAATATTACAGTGCAGCCTTCTTCAATTTCATCATTAGAAATTGTTAGTGGTGGTGTAATTCTAACTGCTGAGGGCTCATATAAAAGCCAAAACAAAATTAAACCATTATCTGATGCTTTTTCAACTAATTTATTCGCAATATCGGAGCTTTTAGTAATAATGCAAAGCATTAACCCTTTGCCTCTAATTTCATTAATTAATTCGTGTTTTAATTTTGATCTAAAAATCTGCTCTTTTTCAATAGTTTTTTCAATTAAATTAGAACCTGTTATTGCTTTTAGTGTAGCTAAACCTGCAGCTGCAATTACGGGATGACCTCCAAAAGTAGTTATATGTCCAAGTTTTGGACTATCAGATAAGGACGCCATTATTTTTTCAGATGCGGAAAATCCCCCAATAGGCATTCCTCCTCCTAATCCTTTACCAAATACTACAATATCAGGAATGCAATTATAGTTTTCAAATCCAAATAGTTTTCCTGTTCTTCCAAATCCAGGCTGAATTTCATCAAGTATCAGTAAGGCTCCGACCTCGTTACAACGCTTTTGTATATTTCTTAGATAATTGTGTCTAGGTTCAATAAAACCAGCCCCACCTTGAATAGTTTCCAATATTACAGCTGCGGTATTTGAGCTAATCTTTGCTATATCATTCATTGAATTAAATTCAATGAATCTTATATTTGGTAATAGTGGGCGAAAGGGACTTTTTCTATGCTCGAACCCCATAACACTCAAAGCTCCCATAGTATTTCCGTGATATGCTTTATTAGCCGCAAAAATTTCAGATCTTCCAGTATATCTTCGAGATAATTTTAGTGCTCCATCAATTGCTTCTGTACCAGAATTAGTTAAATAAGTCTTTTCAATATTATTGGGTAAAAATTCAGCTATAAGCTTGCATAAATTTACTGATGGAGTTTGTATATATTCTCCGTAAACCATTACATGTAAGTACTTGTCAAGTTGGTTCTTTATGGCATTAATGACTAAGGGATTCTTGTGACCTAAACTACAAGCTGAAACACCAGCTACAAAGTCTAAATACTTTTTTTTATTTTTATCGAATATATAAGACCCTTTCGCATGTGATATTTCCATCCCAAGTGGGTGTGGTGTTGTTTGAGCTTGATACTTAAAAAAATTATCTTTATTCAATTTGTTAATTGGACTTATTTAAACTCCTTTTTTTTTCTAATTCTTCATCAAAAAAATATTTTTCTTTTGATTGATCTTTGATTCCTTTGATTGTTGGTAGAACAAGCGGAGGATCATCAACAAATAAGTCTTCAATACTTTTTGGACGTTCATCTTCACGCCATGAAAATCCCTTAAGAAATTTTTCGTTTTCTGGAAAATCAGATTCAGGATACGTATATCCGTCAATTTGATTTAATTTTTTAAGTTCATCAATTTCATTTTCTGTAACCCAAATTTTTATTGATGCTGATTTGGATTTATCTATACCAACTAATTCATCATCACGGTTTCTTAAATAATAAATTGTTTCAGCATTTTTAATAACATTTATCACATTTAGCTTATTATTAATAAATAATCCATTTAGTATTTTACCAGAAATCTGATTATATCCATCACCAGTACTGTCTTTACTTATTATAAACGCATTTTCAAATACTTTAAGTGTATCAAGCGACTTTATTTTTGAATTAGAAATTAAATGAATAGAATCACCGGTTATTTGGTTTTTGTGATGCCATAGAACAGGATATTTTCTTTTGCTAAATAAGTCTTCAGACTTGATGTCATAGAAATTTATTAGCTCTGTTAGCCCTGTTTTTTGATTCATATGGATTGAATCAGCTTTACCACTAATATCAGATTTATAAATTTTTGCATTATAAAATCCACTTATAACGCGATTATCTGGGGGACCAGTTATCATTAATGTGTCACTGTGCATGTATAGTGAATCATTTTCTTGGACTGTAATTGCTAATGCTCTTTTTGTTACATAGACTGAATCTTTCGCTTTGAAAACTTCTGCATAATGCCCCCTAATAAAAAAATTATTGAGCGTATCAGTAACTTTTATGTTATTTGTAGCAGAAGCAAAACTTTTGTTCCTGTCAAAAAAAATACTATCTCCTTCAATCTTGCGCTCATCATAATTTATCTTTGATTTTTTTACAAAATAACCAGTATCATTGTTTGTGTTATAAAAGCCTCTTTCACAATATATAATACTTGAATCGCTTGTAATAGTTGTTGGTCCATAGAGAAATGCATGCCCAGTCAAAGTATAAAAATCTAATCTTTCAGTTTCTATTACATACTCAGGGTTTACCAAAACAACATTTTTATTAAATTGATATTTTTTTGTTTTAGTGAAATATCTACCATAATCACTATTAATAACTCCAGACGTATCCCTAATTACTTTCCCTTTTTGATTATAATAAGCTTCTTGTTTTATTCGATCAAAAAATAGGATATCCGTATACAGTTCTGAACTATTATCAATAAGAATAACGTTGCCACTTGCATAAGCTAATTGAGTTTTACCGCTATATTCAATATATTTTGATTTCATATTTAGAGTGTCTCCTTGAATTAACTTGACATCTCCATAAGCTTCAATAAAATCTTTTTTAGCGTAATAAATAGCTTCATTACACCACATTTCTATTCCTTTATGCTTGATGTGAACTTGTTCTGAGCTATTACGAGTCAATATTGTTGCATCAGGCTTTGATTCTTCAAATGACATAAAAGGGGCATATTCAATTTTAATTTGTTCGCGATCTTGAGCCTGTAAACTAAGAGTAATTAATATTAAAGAAAATTTAATAGTACTTAAAATTCGCACGTTGAAAGTTTATAATTAGTCAAAAAAAATCAATATTGGTGCCATCTTTTCAATAAATATTTTTTTATTTACCTAAAAATAGTTTGTTTTCTATCAGGGCCTACTGAAACTATTTTGATGGGAACTCCCAATTCTTTTTCTAAAAAATCGATATATCTTGTCAGAGATTTTGGCAGATTAGATTTATTTTCCATATTAGTTAAGTCTTCTTCCCAACCCTCAAAATCAGTGTAAATAGGACTTATATTGTGAGGCTCAATATTGTAAGGTAAATGCTTAATAATATTACCTTTATAACTATATGCTGTACAAATTTTTAATTTTTTGAATCCTGATAATACGTCAGCTTTCATCATCATTAATTGCGTGACACCATTAATTTGACAGGCATATCGTAAAGCCACTAGGTCTAACCAACCACAACGCCTTGGACGACCAGTTGTTGCTCCAAATTCGTTACCAACTTTTGCCATTATTTTTCCATTTTTATCAAATAGTTCTGTTGGGAAAGGCCCAGATCCAACTCTTGTAGTATATGCTTTAAAAATACCAAAAACTTCTTTAATTGAGTTTGGAGAAACGCCAAGTCCTGTACAAGCTCCTGCTGCTGTTGTATTTGAAGATGTCACAAAGGGGTATGTTCCAAAATCAATATCTAATAATGATCCTTGTGCTCCTTCAGCAAGTATACTTTTTTTATTTTTTTTTGCTTGTTCTAAATATTCTTCTGAATCAATAAACTCTAAGGATTTTAAGACTTCAATAGCTTTAAAGAATTCAGCTTCAAGTTCAGCTAAATCATATTCAATATCAACATTATAAAAATCAATCATGGACTGATGTTTTTTTGATAGTGCTTTGTATTTATTTTCCCAGTTATCCAATTCAAGATCACCAACTCTTATACCATTTCGTCCAGTTTTATCCATATAGGTTGGTCCAATGCCTTTAAGAGTTGATCCAATTTTAGCTTTTCCTTTTGATGCTTCTGATGCGGCATCTAAGAGTCTGTGGGTAGGTAGTATTAAGTGAGCTTTTCTAGAAATAACCAATGATTTTGAAAAGTCAACTCCTTGTTCAGACAATTTATCAAGTTCGTTTTTAAAAATTACTGGATCTATAACAACCCCATTCCCAACTAAGTTTATAGAATTTTTATGAAATATTCCTGATGGAATTGTATGTAAAATATGTTTTTTTCCATTGAAAACTAATGTATGTCCTGCATTTGGTCCACCTTGAAAACGTGCAATTATATTATAATTAGAGGTTAAAACATCAACTATTTTACCTTTTCCTTCATCTCCCCATTGGAGACCTAATAATAAATCCACAGCCATTGATTTTTTTGTTATTTTTTAGTATTTTTTTTTGTACCATAGAAGTAAAGCGAATGGTTTTGAATTTCAATATCAAAAACTTCTTCAATGGTTTGTTTAATTGATTGTATTCTTGGGTCACAAAATTCTATAACTTCTCCAGTATCGGTTAAAATTACATGGTCATGCTGCTTGTCAAAATATGACTTTTCATATTGTGCTTGATTTAATCCAAATTGATGTTTTCTGACTAAACCACACTCCAATAGTAGCTCAATAGTATTATACAAAGTAGCACGTGAAACTCTATATTTTTTATTTTTCATTTTGATATACAGTGACTCTATATCAAAATGATCATCGCTATTATAAATTTCTTGTAGAATGGCAAATCTTTCAGGTGTTTTACGCTGGCTATTATCTTCTAGAAATTTTGTAAATACATTTTTTACAATTTCCTGGTTGTTATATTTTGTCTTTGAAGTCATTTATAGATTTTCAAATTTAATTATTTTTTAGATTCTGGAAACTTTTTCTATCCCCTTTATTTTTTGTAACCTATTCATCAGCTTTGTAACAAAATTATTATTGTTAACATCAATAGCAATTTCTCCACTAAAAGTTCCACTATCAGTATCAAATTTGATACTTTTTATATTAACATTCATATTTCCAGAAATAAGTTTAGTAACATTGCTTACTAATCCTTTCTCATCAATTCCTGTAAGTTTTATCACTGCTCTGAACACTTGTTGCGATGAATCAATCCATTTTGCATCTATAATTCTGTATGCATAGTTAGATTGAAGACTCAATGCATTTGGGCATATTTTTTTATGGACTTTTATTCCTTCTTTAATGCTCAAAAAGCCAAAAACTTTATCGCCAGGAATTGGATTACAACACATTGACAATTTATAATTAAGTTTTTCTTGTTCTCGACCAAAAACAAGCATGTCATATTTTGATGTTATTTCTTCATTATTTAAGATATCAGAATTTATACTCTTTTTGCGAGAAATTTTATTTTTAATAAAACTGACTAAAACATTACTCCTAGATGCAGAATATTTTTTAAGCATTCCATTGTCTATACTACTAATACCTACTCTGTAAAATAGATCTAGACTAGTTTGTAAATTGAAATAATTTACAAGTTCATTTATTGAATTTTGGTCCAGTGAAATTTTCATTTGCTTAAGCTTGCGTCGAAGAATTTCTTTGCCTTCCTCAGCTATTATTTTTTTATCTTCTTTGAGTGATGATTTAATTTTACTTATTGCTCTTCCTGTGGTTGCATAATCAAGCCAATTAGAATTTGGTTTAGCATTTTCAGATGTAATGATACTAACTTGATCTCCACTTTGTAACTTGTAATTTAATGGAACTAATTTTCCATTCACTTTTGCACCTCTAGTTTTTAATCCAATTTCAGTATGAATACTAAAGGCAAAATCCAATGGAGTTGCTTCTTTGGGTAAAGATTTTAGATCACCATTTGGTGTAAAGACAAATATTTCTTTAGCGTAAAGGTTTAATTTAAATTCTTCCACAAAGTCCACCGCATTTGCTTCAGGATTAACCATTACTTCCTGAAGCTTACTTATCCAATCTTCCAATGTCTCATCATTATTTGAATCACTTTGTTTGTATTTGTAATGTGCAGCGTATCCTTTCTCGGCAATTTCGTTCATACGCTCGCTTCTAATTTGTACCTCAACCCACCTGCCTTCAGGTCCCATTACAGTGATATGTAAAGCCTCATATCCTGTTGATTTAGGTGATGATATCCAATCCCTTAAACGAGTTGGATTAGGTCTAAAAAAATCAGTAACTATCGAATAAATTTTCCAAGCCAGAAATTTTTCATTTTTTAAATCAGACTTATAAATAATTCGAACAGCAAATTTATCGTATACTTCATTAAATGAAACTCCTTGTCGTTGCATTTTTCTTCTGATCGAATAAATAGATTTAGGTCTACCTTTAATATTATATTTAATTTTTTCCTTAGTAAGAGCTTTATCTAAAATTGAACTTATTTTAACTATATACAGATCTTGCTCTTCTTTACTCTCCTTAATTTTCAATAAAATTGAATCATATACTTCAGGTTCAGTATATTTTAATGCTAGATCTTCAAGATCAGATTTAATATTGTAGAGGCCGATTTTGTGTGCTAGTGGCGCATATATGTAAAGAGTTTCAGAAGCTATTTTTAGTTGTTTATCTTCCCTTAAAGAATGAATAGTTTGCATATTATGAAGCCTATCAGCAATTTTAATAATTATCACTCTTACGTCATCATTAAGGGTCAGAAGCATTTTTCTAAAATTTTCAGCTTGTAGAGAAATGTCCTTATCTTTTTTTAGACTTGATATTTTTGTTAGTCCATTAACAATCTTGGCTACATTTTCACCAAATAATTGCTCAATATCATTAATTGTATAATCAGGAGAGTCTTCAACTACGTCGTGGAGTAGAGCAGAGGCTATAGATGTTGCGTCAAGACCAATCTCAGAGGCTACAATTTTTGCTACTGAGATAGGATGAAATACATATGCTTCGCCTGATTTTCTTCTTTGATTTTTATGGCCATCAACAGCTATATCAAAAGCTTTTCTAATTAGTCTTTTGTCAACTGTTGACAAATGTCTGTAGCTGACTTTGAGAAGTTCTTTATACTCTCTCGCTATAGTAGAATTTTCTTTTTTTATATCTTCAACCGTCATACCCTAAAGCTATGATAAACATTTGTAACAAGCAATAGTGCTATAGTATTTTTACAAAAATCTTTTCTAAGATGTTAAAGTATGTATTTTTCTTTGTCTGCAGACTTCAAATAACAGAATCCCTGTAGCTACCGATACATTCATAGAGTCTAAATTTCCAAGCATTGGAATTTTAATTTTTTTGATAGCAGATTTTTTCCATAAATGTGATAAACCTTTATTTTCAGTACCTACTGCAATGCAGCATGATTTAATATAACTTAATTCGTCATATGGAATTGATTTTTGCAGAACAGCACTATATATTGGAATATTTCTATTTTTCATGAAATCAATAATTTCATTAGATTTGGCAATTGCTATTTGAACCGTGAAAATACCTCCCACACTTGATCGAATAACATTAGGGTTGTAAATTTCAGTTCTTGAATCAGCAATAATTAATGCATCTATATTGGCTGCATCAGCTGTCCTTATTAAGGCTCCAATGTTACCTGGTTTTTCAATTGATTCAGCAACTAATATTAATGGATTTTTATTTTTTATTTCAATATCCTTCAAAAGATGAGATTTACTTTCTGAAATTGCAACTAATCCCTCAGTGCTTCCACGATAAGCAATTTTTTCATATATTTTATTTGAAACTGATATAATCTCAGCTTGAGAATTAATGTAAGAATCTATTTCTGAACCGCATAATTTAAGATTACAGAAGATGGTTTTAATTTTGTATCCATTTTTGATTGCTAAATTCAATTCTTTTTTGCCTTCAATTAAAAAAATGCCATCTTTTTTGCGTATTCTAGATTTCTCTTTTATTTGTATGACATGCTTTATCCTCGAGTTTTGGAGGCTGTTTATTTCTTTGAACATATATCAGGATTTAGAAAATAAATTTAATTTGGATTACTAAAAACAATATTAAGATTATTTGATGGGGGTTTGATATTTTTTTGAATACCTTCTCCATAGTTTTGTTTGGTGGCTCTCTAGACTAATTTCTCGACCATCGATGAATGCCTTCAGTAATTTATTTGTTCTCATATCTAAAGCATCACCTTCGCTAATAAATAGTGTTGCACTTTTCCCAACCTCTAAACTTCCATAGTTTTGATCAATTCCGAGAATTTTAGCAGTGTTCAATGTTATTAATTGTAAAGCTTGTTCTTTAGTTAATCCATATGATACGGTAGTTCCTGCATAGAATGGTAAATTTCTTGAGTTCATACGTTCCATATCACCACTTGCCTCAAGTGCAACTGTTATTCCTGCGTCTACAAGTTTTTTAGCCAATTTGTATGGAAGGTCATAATCATCATCATTTTTTTCAGGTCTTGAGTGAACTCTTTTTAACAAGACAGAGATATTATTATTTACTAAGAAATCGGATATTTTATGAGATTCATACCCGCCAACAATAGTTATTTTATTTATTCCATGATTTTTAAAAAGAGTTACTGCATCAATAATTCCTTTTTTATCATCAACATGAATATATAACCTCATATTATTGTTAAGAAGCTGTTTCATTGATTCAAAAGGTAAATTAGTTTTATTGTTGTATTTGCTAATATGTGCTTTTACATTGTTAAAGTAATTTTCAATATCATTAACTTTATCAACATATTTATCATTTATTTTAAGACCCGGATCTTCCCCTTTCCACCAATTACCATAAGAATAATTATTTGGCCAGTTCATATGAATTCCCTCGTCAGTTCTAATTACAGCATCTTCCCAATTCCAAGCATCTAGTTGTACAATTGAAGATCTCCCAGAAATCACTCCCCCTCTTGGTGTGATTTGTGCAATTAGAACTCCATTTGGGCGCATGGTCTCCACAACTCTTGACTCAGTATTATAGGCAATTAAACTTCTTATATGAGGATTCCACTTACCAATTTCAGAAACATCATCAGATGCTCTTACAGCATCAATTTCGATTAAACCTAGGGTTGAATTTGGAATTATAAATCCAGGATAAACATTTTTACCAAAAGCTTCAATAACAAGATGATTACTTAAATCTCTATCATTATTATTTCCAACATAATTAAGTACTCCATTTTCAAAAAGTATTAAACTATTTTTGATTATTTTACCGTTTCCAATATGAGCTTTAGCGCCTTTTATTGCAATTGAACTTGTTTGAACTGGTGCTGGAGTTTGTTGAGAATGCAAAATACAAGCACAAAAAATAAAAATTATTGATATTACTTTATTCATTTTATTAATTTTTAATATTCGTTTTGGTCTAATGTATCACAATGCATGTCCTGTTTTTTCTTCACAATGATTGGTTGTGTTTTTATTCCTTTATTTTTTTCTTTCAGTAGCATTTGAATCAAAATATTTCTTTCATTTTTAATATTTGCTCTATGTTTTTTATCGATTTTGAGATCAAAATAAGTTGATCCTTCTATGATAGTTTTTTCAGCTTTTGAGTAAATTGATAAAGGATTACCACTCCATAATACTAAATCAGCATCTTTACCAATTTTGATGCTTCCAATTTTGTCATCAATATGTAACAGTTTAGCAGGATTTAAGGTTACCATTTTCCAGGCATCTTCTTCTGAGGTTCCCCCATATTTAACAGCTTTAGCTGCTTCCTGGTTTAAACGTCTAGACATTTCGGCGTCATCGCTATTAATTGCAGTAATTACTCCAACATTGTTTAGGATAGTTGCATTATAGGGTATGGCATCATTTACTTCGTATTTATACGCCCACCAGTCACTAAAAGTTGAGGCTCCGACACCGTGTAGTTTCATTTTGTCAGCAACTTTGTATCCCTCTAAAATATGTGTAAAAGTATTAATGTTAAAATTGAAATTTTCAGCAACTTTCATTAGCATATTAATTTCACTTTGGATATAAGAATGACAACTGATAAACCTTTGTTTATTTAAAATTTCAGATAAGACTTCCATTTCAATATCATATCGGTAATCTTTTCCACTTTTTTTTATTTCATCATAATCTTTGGCACGTGAAAAGTAATCCATATACATTTGTTCTACACCCATTCGAGTTTGTGGAAACCGGGTGTAGCTTTCCCAATTGGATTGTTTAACATTTTCTCCCAATGCAAATTTTATAAATTTCGGAGAGTTTTTGTATAACAAGTCTTCAGCTATTTCTCCCCACTTCAACTTTATAATTGCTGACCTTCCTCCAATAGGATTTGCTGAGCCATGTAAAATTTGTATTGTTGTAACCCCTCCCGATAAGTTTCTATATATATTAATATCGTCAGCTTCAATTACATCTTCTATACTGACCTCAGCTGAAGAATTTTGACCGGCTTCATTAATACTAGCTGCTGCTATATGCGAATGCTCATCAACTATACCCGATGTTAAATGTTTTCCTGTAGCGTCAATAATTTTAGCATGAGATGATTGTAGATCTTTCCCTATCTCGTAAATCTTCCCATTTTTAACTAATACATCGGTATTATCTAGAATTCCCTCAATTTCGTTTGTCCAGACTGTTGCATTTTTAAAAAGAAGTGTTTCTTTTCGTGGTAATTTATTGTTACCGTATGCAACATTTGGATAAGTTACAGGAATAATTATTTTTGTTTTTTTTACATGTTTATTATCGATTTTCGATTTTGATTCGTTATTGTCAATTCTTTTGATTTTAGTCATTATTTCCGAGCCATCGCTTAAATCTAGATAGCCATCAAACTCATTTTTTTTATTTATTTTTCCTGTGTAACGAATAAATTTTTGCTGGACTGTATCTTTTGATTTGAATAGTAAAGTTAACCATTCTTTATTGTAATTTATACTACAATCCATCTTAACACTATCAGATTTAATTGAAGCCGATAGTTTTGAATTCAAACCATCAATTGTAAGCAAAAAGTTTTTGTTTTCAATATTTAACTCATATACTCCACGAATATCCTTGTTATTTATGTCTTTAAATGAATGTCTAGTGCCTTTTATCCAATGCTCAATTATTTCAGAATTAGGTTCAAAATAGTCTTTTGTCGTGACAATAAAATTTGCAAAACTTCCATTTTTTAAGTTTCCTATTTTATTATTTTTAAGAATCTGTGCTGGTATTGTTGTTAATGCTTTTATAGCATCAGTCTTTTTTAATCCGTGGTTGATTGCTTTTAAAAGATTTGATTTAAATTCCTTCGTAGATTTTGATTTGTAAGTAGTCAAAGCAAAAGGGACATTATTATCTGTAAGAACTAAAGGATTTGTTGGTCTTTGATTCCATTCTCTCATACTTTCTAGTTCTAATTTATCAGCTAAAAATTTGTTTTCTACGTCGTAAGGCTTTGGAAAGTTTATCGGAATAATGAAAGTGGCATTAGAATTCTTTACAGCTTCAATTCGTTCAAATTCGTCACCACCACCTAAAATTACGTATTGAATGTTGAACTGATCACCAATTTTATCAGCTCGTAAAGCATTATCTCTACTTCCAGCTGAAATAATTTGTGTTAAGTTTGAATTAGCATTAAAAGCTTCTATTGCAAGATCTGTATTTTTAATATTTCCTTTTTTATACCACGATGCATCATGGTAAAGTTGTCTTAGAAGTGCAATCGACCCCATTATTGATGAAGGGTAAGCTTGATTTGTTTGGACACTCCTGTCAAATGAAAGGTATTGACCTGATTTTTTTGAAATTATACGTTCAGCATCAGTGTCCATCAAACTTAAGGCAATCAAAGATCCTGATCCTCTAACAATCCCATCATTTAAGTGTGTATTTACAACTCCAAAACCTAGACTTAATAATTCCTTTGCTCTTTTTTTATCAAATTCAAAGTAATCTAATGCATTCTGTTCTGGTCTAATGTGATCATTCCAATAATAGCCTTCTCTTGTAGGTTCATATTGGGGTGAACGACTTCTTGATGATAATCTATTTGGTTTTTTTACTCCAAAACTTGAAAAAACATCAATAAAAGACGGGTATAAAAATTTACCCTTGACATCAATTATAACACAATTTTTTGGAATCTTTATTTCTTTTCCAGATTTAATTACAACTCCATCTTGGATTAATAATGTACCATTTTCAATAACTTTATCATATGAAATATGGATTTTAGCATTTGTAATAGCAGTAAAGTTTGTGTTTTTTGATTTAACACTACTATTGTTTGGTTTGTAGTCTTGTGAGTATGATAACAAAATATAGCAAAGACTAAATAGAGTCAACTTTAATTTCATATAAAAATTTTGAGAGAAGATAAATATACACATAAACTTTTAGTTGACTGATTGTAAATTCAATCTTTAACTAAAGTTTAATTATTTTAACTTATAATAATTAACTATGAGTGCCACAACATAGCTATAACTTTTTATTCCTAATTTTTGATTATTTAAATTTAAAAATTTACTGTAAATTTTTTTTGATAAGGGTTCTAGTGGGTTTTTGAAATAACTCCATTTTTTTTGGCGATTCTCAAAATCTTTCAAGATGCCATAGTTTACAGATGATTTTAAATAATTGAATGAATTTAAATCCATAGAAAACAAGTCATTTAAACAATGTCTCAAAGCAAATGTTAAGGCCGAATACTTTATGTAAATGTTATTATTTTCATTAGTTGCTAAGAATGCAATAAAATTAGCCTCGTTTTCAGCAGCGAAGCCAAGTTGGTGTGCTTGTTCATGCGCTTGTGTTATTGGTTGAGAGTTTTTTGGAGTATGCCAATTTATTTGAGTTTCATTTGTAAATGGATTAAAATATCCACTAAATCCCATGTATGCTAGGGGAGTGCTGAAAAGCGATTTTTTTTGGTTTGATGGATAATATTTTAAAAAGTGATATTTTTTAGATAAATCTCTGTATCCAATATTAATTTCTTTTTTTAAATCCGTAAAGTTAAGTTTTGGTGAAACCACCTTTTTAGAATCATTAGTGATTTTAAAATGAACTTTGTTTGTTAAAATTATAATTTCTTTTGTTGTCTTGATTAAATCTTCAGTTGAATAATTGGTTTTTAAATTTAATTTTTTGTTAAGAGGTGTTCTGTAATAATTCAACCCCCAAAATAAATGAAATACAAAATATAAGACTGATATAATTCCAAGTCCATTAATAATTATTTTTTTGATGTTAAAATTCATTTTTCTAAAATCAATATTTTTAAAAAATTTATAAATCACGAAGGGAATTGCTAAAATATAGAGTATATCACCTATTGAAAATGTAAAATAGTCAAAAATGGATCTCAAAAATCTAGATATAAGTGGATAAAATTTAACACTATAGTAAGTTTCAACTATTTGTGGCTTTTGAGATAGAATTTTCACTATGATTATCTGAGGTATGATGCTAAATGCCAAAAATACACGGAGCGTTCTAGTCATAAATCAAAAGTAATAAATATAATTTTCATTAGTTAATACCTTACCTTTGTATTGAAATTTTCTTTTTATGAATCAAGAAATTATAAACTTAGAGCCTAAATTGATATGGAAGAATTTTAGCGCTATTAATGCAATTCCAAGACCATCTAAAAAAGAGGAAAAAATTACTGCATTCATCAAAGATTTTGGTATTTCGTTAAATCTAAAAACTATTCAAGATTCGGTTGGAAATGTAATTATTAAAAAGCCTGCAAGTTTTGGAATGAATGATCATAAGACAGTTGTTTTACAATCGCATTTGGACATGGTTCATCAAAAAAATTCTAATACTAGATTTGATTTTTTAACACAAGGTATAAATATGTACGTTGATGGTGATTGGGTCAAAGCTAAAGGGACTACTCTTGGAGCAGATAATGGATTAGGAGTCGCTGCTATAATGGCTATATTAGAAAGTAATAACATACCACACCCTCCAATTGAAGCCTTATTTACAATTGATGAAGAGACTGGAATGACTGGCGCATTTGGACTTGATAATAAAATTCTTGATGGTGATATACTTTTAAACCTGGATACTGAGGAAGACAATGAAATTGGAGTTGGTTGTGCTGGGGGTATTGATATTACATCAACACTAAAATATAATTATGAATCTTGTCCTGTATCGTGTCTTGGTTATGAGATATCTATTACTGGATTACAAGGGGGTCATTCAGGTATGGATATTCATAAAGGTTTTGGGAATGCCAATAAGTTCATGAGTCGTTTGTTGTATAATGGATTTGATAGATTTGGTTTAAGGGTCTCAAAAATTTGTGGAGGTAGTCTTCGCAATGCAATTCCAAGAGAAAGTAGTGCTATTATTACAATAGATAAAAATAAACAGTCCTATTTTGAAAATAAAATAAAAGAACTGATAACATGTATTAATAATGAATATGCCACATTGGAGCCTGATTTATTAATAACGCTGAAGTCATGTGAATTACCTGAGTCAGTTATGGAATTAACCATACAGGAAAATGTTATTAAAGCTTTAAAAAGTCTTTTTAATGGAGTCTTTAGAATGAGTCCTGACATTAACAATTTAGTTGAAACCTCAAATAATCTTGCACGTGTTTCAATTGAAAATGGTAATATTTTAATAGGATGTTTAACTAGATCCTCTGTAGATAGTTCAAAATTTGATCTTGCAAATTGTATTAAAGCAACACTTGAACTTGCAGGTTTTAATGTTAAATTTTCTGGCGAATACCCTGGGTGGACTCCAAATATGGATTCTACAATTTTAAAAATTTTAGAAAAATTATATATTAAATTGAATAATACTAAGCCAATAGTTGCCGCTTGTCATGCTGGTTTGGAGTGTGGTATTTTGGGTAAACATTACCCCGAAATGGAAATGATAAGCTTTGGTCCAAATATCAAAGGAGCACATTCTCCTGATGAAAGAGTACAAATATCTTCAGTGCAAAAATTTTGGATTTTTTTGAAATCTATTTTAGCTAAAATTCCCAAAAGATAATAAAACCTGCTTCAGTATTTCTTATTTAGTTTTCCAACATTTCAATTATAAATATTAAATCTGTATTTGGTTTTATAGGGCCGCGGCCTTGCTCTCCGTAAGCTAAAAATGATGGTACATATAAAAAGGTTTTTTCTCCTTTGGTCATTTTAAAAACACCTTCTTTAAATCCTGGAATCATTTGAGCATCAGCACTATATATCATTGGCATTGGTTTATATAATCCTCTTTGCTCTTTAATTTCATTATAAGTACCAAAGTTTTCGTCAACAGATTTTACATTTGTCCCAAATAATTTACCATCGCTAAAATATCCTTCATAGAATAACTTTAATGATTCATTTTTTTTTGGTTTTTCACCATTTCCATCTTTTATTGTATATATTTTCAGACCTGTTTCAGTTGTCAATGACTTATTTTTGTAATCTTCAATGATTGGTGTTAGCTTCAAAGCGGCAGCTTCCATTTTCTCTTCTGCTAATTTTCGTTTGCGTTCTTCTTCTTTTTTAGCTTCTTCTTCTTTTTTTATGCGTTTTTCTTCAAGTAGAGGGAGCTCTTTCTTCCAAGTTTTTTCAGCATTATATCCTTTAGCATCCGAACCTTGTCGGATAATATTTAGTGAAAGAATTTTTATTTTCTCTAAAGGTTTATTACTTCCTGGCATAACAGCCACATTTGAAATGGAATCTTGTACCTCAATACCTTTCACAACTTGCCCGAAAACACTATGTTTTCCATCCAACCACGGAGTTGGAACTTCTGTTATGAAAAATTGTGAACCATTAGTATTTGGACCACTGTTTGCCATTGATAAAACTCCAGGTTTATCGTGTTTAAGTGATTCATTAAATTCATCACCAAAAGAATAACCAGCTTTCCCCAATCCAGTTCCAGATGGATCTCCACCTTGAATCATAAACTTATCAATGACTCTGTGAAATATAGTTCCATTGTAAAATGGTATTCCTCTAAGTGAATCTGCTAACTCTGGGTGATTACCCTCGGCTAGAGCAACAAAATTAGCCACTGTTAAAGGGGCTCTTTTATAATGTAGCTTTACAATCATAGTATCCATTGTGGTGGCAAATTCTGCAAATAATCCGTTACCTAGCTCAGGATATTTATTTTGACAGGACATTGATGAAATTAGAAATACTGCGCTAATTAGTAAGTTGAGTTTAATTGAATTTTTCATGCTATTTGAGTTTTAACTATTTTTTGATATTTTATGTATTTTTACTTTGTATACCAAACTGGTATTAGGTTTAATTTTTTTTTCTGAATCTCCATAACGACCGTATGCTAAATGTGAGGGAAAAATGAAAGTCGTCATATCTCCTTCATTCATTAATTTAAATCCTTCTCTCAAACCTGAGATAATATCTTGTTGTTCCATGCGATATGTTTGTTGTTTAGCAATTGTACTAAATTGTTTTTCTCCATTTAGAGTCATACATTCAAAAGTGTAAAATATTTTATCTCCAAATTTTGGTTTATAGTCAGATAAATTTTCTTTCTTGTCGAAGTAATACCAAAACCCATAATCAGATTGAATAAACCTATACTTTGATTTATTTACAAATTTAGAAATTTCAATGTACTCATTTTTATTGATTTCAATATTTGAATTAACAGAGAAATCAATGAAATTACCAGTTTTTTGCTGTAAGGGAATTCTAGACTTTTCCTTTTGACAATTAATTAATGCACAAGCGGCTAATATGAATAATATGTTTTTATTCATTTAACAAAGTAAAATTGATGATATTATTGATTTGAATTGCTTAACAGTATTTTCAAGATTATTAGAACTTTTTCCTCCAGAAGCATTTTTGTGTCCACCACCACTAAAATATTTTTTAGCAATATCATTTACATCAATCTGACCCTTTGATCGGAACGAAATTTTTATTATTCCTTCTTTTTCGTTTTCTATAAATATAGCTGTTAATTTAACACCTTTTATGGATAAGCCATAGTTGACTAAACCCTCTGTATCTCCTTTTTTGTATGCACATTCATCAAGTTCTGATTGTGATAATGTTATAAAAGAAACATTAGGATTTATTAGTTTTATATTTTTTAATGCGATTCCAATTAGTTTTAATCGTCCTATGCTATTGTTGTCATAAATATTATTATGAATTTTTGAATGGTTAACTCCGTTTTCAATTAATTTTGCTACAACTCTGTGCGTTGTTGCTGAAGTTTTGGGAAATCTGAACGAAGCAGTATCAGTCATAATGCCTGTGTAAAGTGCAATTCCAATCTCTTTATTTATCATTTCCGCATCACCAAGTTTATCAATAAAATGATAAATCATTTCGCAAGTTGATCCCATTTCAGTGTCTGAGTAAGTGAAATCAGCATAATCTTCAGGCTGTTCGTGATGATCAATCATTATTTTTATTGAATTTGTGTTTTCAATTATATGTTTGATATCTCCACATCGATTTAATGAATTAAAATCAAGAGTAAAAATTATATCAATTTTTTTTAAAAATTCATTAGCTTCAACAGAACGGGAATCATAATTGATAATCTTTTCTGTTCCTGGAATCCATTTTAAAAAATCTGCATAATCATTTGGAGAAATAATCTTTACATTATGATTTTTTTGAACTAAGTAATTGTGTAGTCCTATTGAAGAACCAATAGCATCACCATCTGGATTTATATGAGGAATAATTGCAACTCTTTTAGGTGCATTTATTAAAGATTTTAATGACTTAAAAGTTAAATTTTTCATAAGTTTCAAAGATACAATATTTATGAGTACAAGTAAAATGATTTTCATTCCAAAATCACTACTTTTGTATCTATTAAATTTAAATTATGAAAAACAATCTAACATTTACAATGCTTAAGCCAGACTCAGTTGAAAAAGGAAACATTGGCTCAATTTTAGAAAAAATTACTGCTTCTGGATTTAGAGTAGTTGCAATGAAATTAACACAGCTTACAATTCCTGATGCTGAAAAGTTTTATGATATCCATAAAGATAGACCATTTTTTGCAGATTTAGTCGGGTATATGACTCGTGGACCAATTGTAGCTGCTGTACTAGAAAAGGATAACGCAGTTGATGACTTCAGAGCATTAATTGGTTCAACAAATCCAGCAGAAGCGGCTGAAGGTACAATTCGAAATATGTTTGCAGATTCTATAAGTGAAAACGCAGTGCATGGTAGTGACAGTAATGAAAATGCTGCAATTGAAAGTGCTTTTCATTTTTCCTCTCGAGAGATATTTCAATGAATAGTCGGACTAATATTAACCAAACATTAGTGTAGTTATTTATTTTAAAATAATTTTTTTGATTACCTCATCACCTAATTCCTCATTTATTAAATTAATAATCTTATCTTTTCCATAGCTAAGTTCTTCTCGCAGCACCGATGAACTTAGGTAAACATAAAGAGTTTTGTTTTGTAATCTAATATTAGTGGTGTAGTTCTGAACACCATTTCCCATAATTTCGCGCCATGCGGCTCCTACACGAACATTATTCAACCCTTTTTCAAGCTTATTGTCTTTAACAAACGATAATAATACATCTTCTATTTTTTGGTTTTTGTTATGTCTTTTTTTCATTAGTTTATTTCTAATGGTTTATAGGCTTTATAATTATATATTAAACCATTATCATTTTTAATAGAAAGATTTTTATTGTTCACTTTAATGACTTCTTCACTAAAAGTAGTATTATTATCAACATAAACAAGAATGAGTCGTTTATATAATTTAATTTCTAAATTAAAGCTTAGCTTGTCATTTGAGGATGTATATGTACCATCTAAATTAGTTTTTAGTTTTTTGCGATAACCACTCAGATCCTCATTTATTTTGAAAAAATCAATTCTTTGACTAATCTTAAACTCTTTCAAAAGTTTGCCGTTTTTATAAACATTTTCAATTTCCCAATAACCATTTATATGTTTTGCATATTCAATTGGGTTTGGTTTACATCCAAGATTGATTAGGGTGATTATGAATAATATTTTTTTCATAATTTGAATATTTCATAATTTTTGTGAAATCTTTTCACCACATTTTCAGTTCGTTTGGCATCAGTATCAGAAATGAATAATTGTCCAAAATTAGAATCATCTACCATTTTAATTATTTGTTCAACTCTTTTAGAATCTAATTTATCAAAAATGTCATCTAGTAGTAGAATAGGTAAATTTCCACTTTTAGCTTTTAATACTTCGTATTGTGCTAACTTTAAAGCAATTAAAAAAGATTTTTGCTGTCCTTGGCTACCAAACTTTTTTACTGAGTGATTTCCTATCATAAATTCAATGTCGTCTTTATGCGTACCAGCACTTGTAAATTGTAAAACTTTATCTTTTTCAATATTTGATCTTAATAGCTCTTGTAGCATATTGTTTTTTAGCTGACTTTTATAGTTTAAATTAACTACTTCTTTATTATTACTGATAGTTCTATATTTATCTAAAAAGATAGGAGAAAACATTTCTATAAATTCCTTTCTTTTGTTAAAAATGAGGTTTCCAATTTGTGAAAGTTGGTTGTTATATATCTCAATTGTGTCGTGATTAAAAGTACGAGTTATATTGAAGTGTTTTAATAACGAATTTCTTTGTAATAAAACTTTATTATATCTAATTATTTGGTCTAAATATACTTTATCATTTTGCGAAATTACTCCGTCAATAAATTTTCTCCTCAATTCGCTCCCCTCAGTTATTAGGTCACGATCGGCTGGTGATATTATTACTAATGGAAGTAGCCCTATATGATCACTAAAGCGGTCATACGATTTTGAATTTCGCTTTATTACTTTTTTTTGTCCTTTTTTTAATGATACTATAATTTTTTCATCCTTGGAGTCTTTTAAATATCTTCCATCAACAACAAAAAAATCTTCCCCGTGCTTTATATTTTGTGATGAAATTGGATTAAAATAGCTTTTACCAAATGATAGGTGATAAATTGCGTCAAGAGCATTAGTTTTTCCAACTCCATTTGCACCAACAAAACAATTTACCTTTTCATTAAATTCAAAGGATTGATTTTTGAAGTTTTTATAATTTATAAGATTTAGTTTCTTTAAGTGCATTTCTCTCATCGAATAAATTTAAATTGTACATGAGTTTTAAATTAATTCATCCGCAAAATATTGAAAAATAACAAATAAATTAGTATAATTTATAGAATAAAATTATATTTTTGCTCTGTTAATTCATGATATTATGGCAACTTATAAAAAGCGTGGTGGAAAGCCCAGATCAAAGGTCGACAAACAACAATCAATTGAAGATGCATCAACCACAGCAGAAGTATTCAACTCTTTGGACGAAGGTGCTTCGCGAGCAGAACAATGGGTGTTTTCAAATCAAAAATATATATTTATGATTGTTGGTTTAGCAGCTTTGGTTATTTTAGGTTTTTTAGGTTTTGATAAATTTGTTCAGCAGCCTAAAGAGCGTACTGCTATGAATGACATGTATACAGCACAAATGTATTTTGACCAAGCTATAGCATCTACTAATCAGGACTCACTTTTCAATTTATCTTTAAATGGAGATGGTGCAAAATATGGTATGTTGGATATTTTAGATATTTATTCTGGTACTAATGCCGCTAATCTAGCCAATTATTATACTGGTATGGCTTATATGAACATGAAAGATTACGTTAATGCAATTGAATATTTAAATGAATTTGATTCAGAAGATGATATTTTAGGTCCAATCTCAAAGGGTGGTATTGGAGATGCTTTCGTTCAACTTGAACAACTTGATGATGCATTTGATTATTATGTCCAAGCTTCAAATTTAAAAACCAATAATTATACTACTCCAATGTATTTGCAAAAGGCTGGAATCATTGGATTAAAAATTGGTGAATTTGAAAAATCTTTGGATTATTTTAATAAAATAAAATCTGATTTTCCTGAAAGTAATGAAGCTAAAGATATTGATGTTTTTATTGGTAAAGCCCAAGCCTTAAATTAAATTTTATGTCTACAGCTAATTTTAACTTGTCAAATTATGACAAATCCATACTTCCAAATGCTGTAGATTTCAGAATAGGTATTGTTGTTTCTGATTGGAATGACGAAATTACTCATAATCTTTTACAAGGCGCTTTGAAAACTTTGATTAGTTCTGGTATTTTAAAAAAAAATATTTTAGTTAAACATGTTCCTGGTAGTTTTGAGCTAGTCTTCGGAGCAAAAAAACTTCAAAATAAGAATTTAGATGCGGTAATTGCCATAGGTTGTATAGTAAAAGGTGAAACTAAGCATTTCGATTATGTTTGCAAAGGAGTAACTGATGGAATTAAAGATTTAAATGTTTTATTTGATGTTCCAGTAGTTTTTTGTGTTTTAACTGATAATAATATAAAACAATCAATTGATCGTAGTGGAGGCAAATTTGGAAACAAGGGAGTGGAGGCTGCAATAACCGCAATTAAAATGATCGAATTTAATATGGATAATTAAACCATGCTTAAATTTATTATTACAAGCTTTATTTGCTATTAAATTTTAAGTATTTTTGATTATATTTCTCATTATAACACATGTGATATGGGTTTCTTCAAGCTTAGAAAGAATAAGAAATTTAATTATACACCTCGATATTATAAAGGAGATGGAAACCCTTATGAGATTAAGCACAAATTTGATTATAAACGAACAACAATTGAAAAAAATAATTTTAAGAAAACAGTAGATATAGCTATAAATGATTTAAAATCTTTTGATCTTAATTCTTTAAAAATAATTTTTATTATTACTTTTTTTCTACTTCTGATGTTTTTATTTATTATAGATTTTGATTTCACAATTTTTATTTAATGAATAATATTATTCAACTTTTACCGGATCATGTTGCTAATCAAATTGCTGCTGGAGAGGTTGTGCAACGACCAGCTTCAGTGGTAAAAGAATTACTTGAAAATTCAATTGATGCTAACGCAAGTGATATAAAACTCATAATAAAAAACTCTGGAAAGACGTTAATACAGGTTGTCGATAACGGAAAGGGTATGAGCCCCTCTGACGCTAAGATATGTTTTGAACGCCACGCAACATCAAAAATTTCTTCTGCGAAAGATTTATTCAATTTAGATACAAAAGGTTTTCGTGGAGAAGCTTTAGCAAGTATAGCTGCCATTTCACATGTTGAATTGAAAACAAAGATTATTGGTAATAAGCTAGGTAATTTAATTAAAATTGAAGGAAGTATAATAAAAATTGAAGATTCAATTTCAACTAGTAATGGTACTTCAATTGCTGTAAAAAATTTATTTTTTAATATTCCAGCAAGGAGAAATTTTTTAAAATCTGATCCAGTAGAATTACGTCACATAATTGATGAATTTCATAGAGTTGTTTTAGTTCATCCAGAAATCAACTTTTCAATGTATCATAATGACAATGATTTGTTTGACTTGCGGGCTGAAAATTTTAGACAACGAATTATACATGTATTTGGTTCTAAAATGAATGAAAAATTGGTTCCTGTAAATGAAGATACTGAGCTTTTAAAAATATCAGGCTTTGTTTGTAAACCTGAATTTGCTAAAAAGTCAAGAGGTGAGCAATTTTTCTTTGTAAACAAGCGATTTATCAAGAGTTCTTATTTAAATCATGCTGTGAATTCTGCCTTTGAGGGCTTATTAAATATAAAGAAAAATCCAAGCTATTTTTTAAATTTAGAGGTTGATCCCAAATCCATAGACGTAAATATTCATCCGACAAAAACAGAGGTTAAATTTGATGATGAACCTACACTTTATGCATTATTAAGAGCATCAGTTAAACATAGTTTAGGGCAATTCAATATTGCACCAGTTTTAGATTTTGATAGAAATTCTTCTTTTGATACACCCTATAGAAAAAATATAGATTCTGTTGTAACTCCTCGAGTTGAAGTCAATCCATCTTTTAACCCTTTTGATGATAAATCTAATTCTAAATCTTGGGATGCAATTTATCTCGGACTCAATTCAAAGTCAAATGAAGAAACAGAGTCTTTCAGTAATTTACAATTAGAATCTAATACCATACAGTCAAGTATATTTGATAATGATGAGATTGAAAATAAATACAACACCTTTCAGTTGTTAAACAAATACGTTGTAAGTAAAATTAAATCTGGATTAATCGTAGTTGACCAAAATAGAGCACATGAACGGATTTTATATGAAGATTTTTTAAAAAAATTTACTCTTAACTTACCTGTTAGTCAACAACTTTTATTTCCTATTGAATTGAAATTTACAGTTAAAGATTTAAATATCATCAAGGATATTCAATCTCAACTATCTCAGTTGGGTTTTAATTTTGAACAATTTACCAACGATTCTTTTTCACTAAGCGCTGTTCCTTTAGGAATAAATGAGTCTTTTTTAACTGATGTTTTTGATCAATTAATTTATGATATTCAAAATGAAGTTCCAAATTTTAGCTTTAGTCAAAGTGATTTATTAGCTAAATCTATAGCTAAAAGTTTAGCCACAAAAAACGGAAAATTCTTAAGTTTAAAAGAGCAGGAGTTCATTGTAAATTCTCTTTTTGCCTGTAAAGAACCAACTTTAAGCCCTTCAAATAAGAAAATTTTTATAACTATCGAATTTTCTGATTTGGATTCAAAATTTAACTAATATTATGCATATTTCAAAAACAGTCATGCATTTAATAATTATAAATTGTATTATTTTTTTTGGTACTTCTTTTTTTGGAAATCAATATTTTTTTGATAGAATTTTTGCTCTTTATTATCCAATGAATAGTTCTTTTGAATATTGGCAAATCATAACACACATGTTTATGCATGGTGATTTTTATCACCTTCTTTTTAATATGATTGCTTTGTGGATGTTTGGTACAGCCGTAGAACAAATTTATGGGCAAAGAAAATTTCTGTTTTTTTACTTTAGTTGTGGGCTAGGAGCTGTAGCATTAACTTTTTTGGTTTATTATTTTCAAATTTATCCAATCGTAAATTCTTTAGTTTCTGAAGGTCTATCATATGATTTGATTCGTGACATAACTAATTTAAATATAATTGATGGTCAATACTATAGCTTGGACCTTTTAAAATCGAGAATATCAGTTCTTTCAGAATCTTATGGAAAATCTCTTAGCTTAATTTCTAATTACTCTGAAAGTCAACTGTTTGATTTAAATATAATGAGTAATGGTTCAATGGTTGGTGCATCAGGTGCTATTATGGGGATTTTAGTGGCTTTTGGGATGTTGAACCCCAATGCTAAATTAATGTTCATTCTTTTGCCTATTCCAATTAAAGCCAAGTATTTTATACCCGGTATAATATTATTGGATTTATTTTCTGCTGTCACGGGAGTAGCAATTTTTAGTCCAAGTAATACAGCTTTTATTGCTCATATTGGCGGTGCTTTAACAGGCTTCATAATTATGTATTTTTGGAAAAAGAATCAATTTGATAAATTTCGCTGGAATTAGATGACAAGTTTATATCAAGATATTAAATATAAGTTATCAAGACTTCACTTATTAGAAAAGATAATAGTAGTAAACACTTTTTTGTTTGTAATTTTTGGTATTGTGAGTTTATTGATTCCTAATGGACGTTTTTATATTTTCGACTTATTATCTCTTTCAAATAATTTATGGGATTCACTTTTGTATCCTTGGACATTTTTAACTTATGGATTTTTACACCAAAATATTTATCATTTATTTTTCAATATGCTGTATTTGTATATTTTAACACGAACATTTTCAAACTTGTTCAATCCTAAAATGAGTTTAAAAATCTATGTTCTTGGTATATTTTCTGGAGGACTTCTATTTGTTTTAATTTCAAACTTAATTCCTGTATTAAGAATTAATAATTCATTAGTTGGTGCCTCTGCTGGTGTTTGGGCTTGTATCATTTTTCTCTGTACTTATATGCCAAATAAAATGATAAGCATATTTAGATTTAATTTTAAGTTGAAATATTTAGCTTATTTTATGATTATTTATAACTTATTCACTGTTTTTTCAATTAATTCTGGTGGTGGAATAGCTCATTATGGTGGCTGTATTTTAGGATTCTGTTATGCAAATAAACTTAATAAAGGTCGTGATATTGGAAAATTTTTAGATTCATTTTTGAATTATTTTACCAAACCCATTAAAACTGTTCATAAAACGAATTATAATAGCCGAAATATTTATAATCATCAAAAACAAATTGATTTAATTTTAGATAAGATTAGTAAAAGTGGTTATGATAGTTTGTCACAAGAAGAAAAAGATTTTCTTTTTAGAGCAGGTAAAAAATAGCTTTTTTTGAATTATTTAAACTTTTTTAATAAAATTATCTTTCTGTTTAATTCGATAGCAGCTATATTACTGCTTATTTCTTACACAGTTCCATATTTACCTCCATCAAAATTTGCAATATTATCTATATTCAGTTTAGGAGTTCCTTTATTGTTGCTTTTAAATATAATTTTTGTGATTTATTGGACACTTTTATTAAAGCCTAAATTATTTTTGTCTTTATCGGTTTTGATATTAGGAATATCTCATATCAAGTCATCTTTTAATTTTAGTTATGATGATACTATGAATGAATCTTCAGTGAAAATAATGAGTTATAATGTTCATTTGTTAAATTTATACAACTGGATAAAGGATGACAATATTCCTGAGCAAGTAAATAAATTTATTCAAGATAGATCTCCTGATATACTTTGTTTTCAGGAATATCAAACTAGTATTGCACCAAAATTAAATTATCTTTATAACTTTAGTTCCATTTCTGATAATAAATCAGAACTCGTAATTTTTTCAAAATTTAAATTCATTAATACTGGCACAATTGAATTTTCTAATTCAACAAATCGTGCAATTTTTGCAGATTTAATTATTAAATCTGATACTATAAGAGTTTATAATTTACATCTGCAATCAACAGGGATTAATACTGATTTATCAAATTTTGACAGCAATCAATCTGATGCACTTATAAAACAGTTAACAAAAAGTTTTAAAGCCCAAGAATTACAAACCAAACTTATAGTTTCACATTTAAAGAAATCTCCATACAAGTATATTATTAGCGGTGATTTTAATAATACCGCACATTCATATGTTTATCGTTTGTTAAAATCGAATTTGGTGGACTCCTTCGAGATTTCTGGTAATGGATTTGGTAGTACATTCTCTTTTAATCATTATCCTTTAAGAATTGATTTCATTCTTCTTGACTCAAGTTTCCAAGTTTTTCAACATAAAAATTATAATGTTGAATATTCCGATCACTATCCAATTTCATGTAGTTTTAAAATCAAATAAATTAATTTTGCATTATAATTAATGGATGATTTATTAAATATGGAGTTGTTTCAGGTCCTAGGTTAAACAATAAATCTAATATACTTAGATTTGGTAAATACCCATGTTTAGCTTTAAACACTTGTAGGTACGGCGAGGTGTCTAATTTTATCTTTGATTTTTTCGCTAGAAATCTAAAATCATTGTCATTTATTTTTTTCTTGTAGTCATTCGAGAATTTATAACTTAGATTTAATTCTAAACATTCATTAATTTTTTCAATGCATTCTATATTATAATCCAATAAAAATTTATGTTTTTTTTCAAACAACGGCTTTATATCATCTTCATAAAATTCAAAAAAAGGCGATGTTTTATATGCACTTTCAATTGATTTCCAATGCTTTTTTTTCCATGAACTGCTATTATCAATTAATACTTCTCTAGTCATTTGTCGTTTATTTTGAGTGAAATGTATCGGTATATGAAGTCCTAATTTTCCATTAGCAGCGTAAATGTAACATCTATTTCTATATGTTTGTTTTTGGTAACTGTCTTGCACCTCAAAATATATAGTTTCGTGGTTAACGAATATTATGTAGTTTGAAATATTTGGAAAATAAGTTGGATAGATTAAACACATTTACTTAATCATTGATTATTTTTACGCCATTTTTTATATACGTAGTTTCCAAATAAAAGAATAAGAAATGGAATTAAATAAGATCTTCTTTCACCTTCATAATTAACTGTTGTAAAAACTCTATCCCAACGAATTTTATTTATTCCTTTTCCATGAGTATTCCAGCTCATCCAAATAAATACTGGTTTACCAACAATATGGTCCTCAGGAACAAAACCCCATCTTCTTGCATCAATGGAATTATATCTATTGTCACCCATCATCCAATAGTAATTTTGTTTAAATGTATATTTGTCAGTAATGTTTCCATTTAAAATTATTTTTTTTTCTTTTAAATATATACTATTACCTTCATATTCAGAGATCACTCTTTTATATATTGGTAAATTTCTTTGGTTTAAAATAATTGTTTCTCCTTTTTTTGGTATATACACCGGTCCAAAATGTGCTATGTTCCAGGGGTATTCTGGGTCTTGCGGGAATATGTCTTTGTCAACAATATTTTTTGGAATATCCCTTTTATTTATACTAGCTACGCTGGGATGGCTTTTGAACTTCATTGCATTATCTTCAGTTGACGCTGATAACCGAAATGCATTATTGGATAATTGAAATATACCATCAGTTATGTCATAATATGTTTTTAACCTATTTTCAATATTACTGCTAAAGTTTTTACCTGATTTAATTGTTCCGTCGTAACTAAATTGGATTTTTGCCCTACTTGGTAATTTATTTTGCTTACCATTTATAAATACAAGTCCATTTCGTATTTCCAAACTATCCCCAGGGAGTCCAACGCAACGCTTAACCAAATTTGTTTTTTTGTCTATAGGCTTATAGTAGTTTCTATTTGGTTTAAAATCATTCATATCTAAGAGAGTATCGGCAGGCTGATTAAAGACAACAATCTCATTTCTTTTTACTCTGTTCCATCCAGGTATACCAGGTAGTCTTAAATATGGTAATTGAAACTTATTTAAAAGCGATATCTCTTTTTCTTCAATTCTATCATTGAACAAATATGATTTTCGTTTTGTAAATGGTATGGTATCATGAACCATTGGTAGGCTTAGTGTTGTCATAGGGATTCTTGCACCATAATGCATTTTGCTAACAATTAAAAAATCACCTACAAGTAATGATTTTTCCAATGAAGATGACGGAATTACAAATGGTTGTAAGAAGTAAATATGAACGGTACTAGCTACAACTATTGCAAATAATATTGAGTTTATAAACTGTCCTGTAGATGAAACTGGATCAGGCTTGCGGTCTTTTACGTGTGTGGTTTCAATAATGTAGTTCAAATAATAATTATAGAATCCAAGAGTAATAACTGCTAGTAGTGTATCAATATTCTTATTTTTCCCAAAGCTACGTGCTGTTTCAACCCATATTACAGGAAACATTACACAGTTTACAACTGGAAGGAAAATAAAGAAAATCCAATACCAAGGTCTATTAATTATTCTAAATAGCACAATTGCATTATAAACAGGAACAAAGGCTGTCCATGCTTTTTCACCAGCTATTTTGTATAACTTCCATGTTCCTATTCCATGAAATAATTGAATTACTAAACTAAAGTAAAACCATTCTTGTAAAGTCATATAAAAATATTTTTAATTATTAATATTTAAAACATCTTTCATTGAAAAAACCCCTTTTTTGCCAATTATCCATTCTGCTGCTATAACTGCACCTAAACCAAATCCTTCTCTGTTTCCTGCAACATGTTTAATTTTTATTTCATCAACTTCAGATTTGAAAACAACCTCGTGTGTACCAGTATTATCTGAAATTCTTTGCGATTCAATACTGATTTCATCTTCTTTGAAATCGTTGCCAAGTGACCATTTTTGATAATTAGTCTCTTCGATTATTGACCCGGCTAAAGTAATTGCTGTTCCAGATGGTGCATCAATTTTTTCGATATGATGTATTTCTTTCATTTTTATTTTATACTCTGTGTAATTATTCATGATTTTAGCCAGATTTCTATTTATTTCAAAAAATATATTTACTCCTAAACTGAAATTTGATGCGTACAAAAAGGCGCCATTTTTTTCATTACAAAGCTTTACAGCTTTATTGTATTGCTCTGTCCATCCGGTTGTCCCTGATATAATTGGAATACAATTTTCAAGTGCTTTACTTATATTTGATAGGGCTGATTTAGGTGTGCTAAAATCAATTGCAATATCTACATTGTTTAAATCATAATGAGAACTGTTCTTATCAATCTTGAAAATGATTTCATGTCCTCTGTTTTTGGCAATTTTCTCAACTATTTTACCCATTTTACCATATCCAAAAAGCGCTATTTTCATTACTTAAAAATTTAAATACAGTTCAAGACCCAAATTATAATTATAATCTGGATTATTAGAATCAATGAATGGTTGGAATGATAAATTATCATCAATGTTATATTGTAAAAGATGAGCATCAACATTAGCATCGATTATATTTAATACATACATTCCAACTGTAATTAACATTGAAACTTCTTTATTTCTCTTAAGTGCTCTTTGAGCTCTTATTAATGCGTCTTGCGAAATAAATGGTACTTCATTAGGACCATAAAACTCATCATCTGTAAAGCCGGCTAATCGCCTTTTGTAGGCATATCGGTAACGATCATATATTTTATCATTATCAAAATAAAAATATAGCGCTGTTCCTATTGCTCCATAAACAATAGGTATTTTCCAATATTTCCTGTTGTAAGCTTGCCCCAAACCTGGTAAAACTGCAGAATAAAATGCTGATCTCGCTGGCCTCAAAGGATCAGTCTTAATGTTTTCAAGTACTTGCTTTTCAATTTTAATGTCAGAGTAATTATCTGTTTTCTGAGCATTTATTTTCAGAAAATTTAAAAAAAATATAAAGAGTAGAAGTTTTTGAATCACTTTTTTAAAAGTTTAATAATTCGATTATAATCTTCTTTTGAATGAAAGGGTATTGATATATTACCATTTCCTTTTTTATTTAATTTTACTTGAACACTATGGCCAAAAAAACTTGATAGTGTATTAATTCCAATTTTAATATACGATGGTAATGCAGTAGTGGGTCTAAATTTTATTTTATTACCATTATTAATTTCACTTGAAATAGCTTCGGTTTCTCTAACAGAAAGTTTATTTTTTATCACTTTCTCATAAACTGACAATTGATCTTTTAAATTTATGATATTAACTATTGCACGTCCATGTCCCATACTAATAAATCTATCTCTAATACCTGATTGAATAATTGGGTCAAGCTTCAATAGTCTGAGATAATTCGCTATGGTTGATCGTTTTTTCCCAACTCGTTGACTCATCTGGTCTTGTGTTAGATTAACTTCATCAATTAGCCTTTTGTAACTAAGTGCAATTTCAATAGGATCAAGATCTTTTCTTTGTATATTTTCAACTAATGCCATTTCAAGTAACTCATGATCGCTGGCTTTTCTAACATATGCAGGTATTGAACTTAATTTCAGCATTTTAGATGCTCTGTATCGCCTTTCCCCAGAAACTAATTGAAATTCATTATTTGAAATTTTTCTTACTGTTATGGGTTGAATGATCCCTAATTTATCTATTGAACTCGCTAATTCTTTTAATGAATCTTTTTTGAAATTTGATCTCGGTTGAAAAGGATTAGTTGAGATTTGTTCAGTTGGAATATCTATTACTGAACCAATATTTGATATTGAAATATTTGAATCATTTTCAATAGCAGGATTCTTTTGGTTATTTAGAATTGCAGAAAGACCACGACCTAATGCTTGTTTTTTTATTGCTCTTGCCATAGATTATTCATTTACTTAATATTTCTTTTGCTAAACTTAGGTAATTAGATGCACCCTTACT
>Ga0209503_10000057_pt1 | contig 75876 bp, 60 predicted proteins | sample SouAtlMetagenome_2_FD_187448 | JGI IMG/M metagenome (GOLD analysis project Ga0209503, IMG submission 187448) | Marine eukaryotic phytoplankton communities from Atlantic Ocean - South Atlantic ANT15 Metagenome (SPAdes) (version 2) | ecosystem: Environmental > Aquatic > Marine > Oceanic | place...
GCGACTACGGATGAAGATACGCCGGTCACTGTGGATGTACTAGCTAACGACTCCGATGTTGACGGCGATACCTTGTCGGTTGATTCGGCTACCGCAGCCAACGGCACGGTTGCGATTAATCCTGATGGCACCATCACCTACACGCCTGATCCGAACTTCACCGGTTCCGACACCATCACTTATACCGTCACGGATGGTAATGGCGGCACCTCAACGGCTACCGTAGCGGTGACCATTAATGCCGTGAATGACAACCCCACCACCGCGGGCGAATCAGCGACAACGGATGAAGATACGCCAGTTACTGTGGATGTGTTAGCCAACGATTCCGATGTTGACGGCGATACGCTTACCGTCGATAGCGCAACAGCTGGTAACGGCACGGTTGCGATCAATCCTGATGGCACCATCACCTACACGCCCAATGCGAACTTTACTGGCTCCGATACCATCACTTATACCGTCACGGACGGTAATGGCGGGACCTCGACGGTTACTATGGAAGTGACGATTAATGCCGTGAATGATGCGCCAACCATCGCGGCAAGCACAGCGATTACTGACGAGGACACGCCTGTTACTCTCGATGTGTTAGCAAACGCAAGCGATGCGGACGGTGACACACTCAGTATCGATTCAGCCACCACTACCAATGGCAGTGTCACTATTAATGGAGACGGTACGCTCTCATTTGTACCGCAAGACAACTTTAATGGTACAAGTACCATCATCTACACAGTGACAGACGGCAATGGAGGCACATCAACGTCTACCATTACGGTCGATGTAGCTCCTGTAAATGATGCTCCGATCACCGCCGACGAAATAGCAAATACTGATGAAGACACAACGGTAACCATAGATGTATTGGCAAACGATACGGATATTGAGGGCGGTACTTTATCCGTTGAAACCGCTAATGCAAATAACGGTACTGTCGTCATCAATGCAGACGGAACTCTCAACTACACGCCTAATACTAATTTTAATGGACAGGATACAATAACCTACACTGTAGCAGATGAAGCAGGAAGCACATCTACCGCAACAACTACGGTAGTCATCGCGCCGATAAATGACGCCCCAAGCATTGCGCCACAAAATGCTACCGCGACAGAAGATACACCTATCACTATTGATGTTTTAGGAAACGCTAATGATGTAGATGGGGACACAATATCTATTAATAGCGCCACTTCTGAAAATGGCACAGTAAGTATCGGTAACGATGGCAGTATTACCTATACACCCAACCTCAACTTTGCAGGTAATGACACGATTACCTATGTCATCACTGACAGCCAAGGCGGCGCGCAGACAGCCGTTGTAAGCATTTCGGTAACTCCCGTCAATGATGCTCCCGATGTTACTAATAACTTGGCTACAACACCGGGTAATACAGCCCTCACACTTAATGTCCTTGATCAGATAACAGACGTTGATAGCGACAGCTTAGTTATCTCCACCGCAACAGCTGACAACGGGACTGTCATTATCAATAACGACCAATCCATTACCTACCAACCCAATACGAACTTTTCGGGAACAGACACAATTAGCGTTAGTGTATCCGATGGAAACGATACATCCATCAGCACTATAACAGTCCAAGTTGATGAAATCGTCGTCCAGATAGAACAGCAAGAATCACCACGAAGTGACGCCGCTACACCAACGTCAGAAAATACCAATACTCCTCTAGATATAGAATTAGTGGAATATGACCCAGTCTTATTAGACGCGCTTAATGGTGTTCAGCAGTTAGAAGGACTGGCTAATTTAACAACTAACTCCCCGATAGTTGAATCTGTCAGTTTTATGCAACAACTTGGTGGCTTAACAGAACTAACGATCGATAGTTCTATTATTAATCAAACGGTAAATTATTTAAGCGAGCAAGCAACTACCAGTCCACAAACAGAGGCACTAACCGATAACTTTTTAGAAAGTAATCCTGAAAACATATTAGATATCGTAGATGAAAATAATATAAACGAAGATGAACTACTAAATTTAGAAAATGAACAGACGAACAATGCTCAAGTTTCTGAATCATTAGCAGCTAACCCTTATAACAACCTAGTACTTCAACCCCTGACATTTTCTGAACAAGTAAACGAAACAACTAACCAGTCATCGGAAGAATTTAAGTCGATTATTAAGGCGCTTACTTAATGATAAATAAAATTATCAAATTCGGAAATAAAAGATACAAAAAAGAGACAGTTTTATCGCTAATTGCTATGGTATTAATTGTGAGCGGCTGTAGTGTACAAACTCAACCAATCGACTTTGAAGCGAATTCAGTTGTCTCTTATCAGCGCATCGACACTATCATTAAAGATGAAGAGCCTATTACTGGGCCAATATCTCTGTATGAGGCCATGGCGCGTGCGCTTAAGTATAACTTAGACGAAAAAATCGAATTACTAGACGAAGAATTCAGGCGCAAACAAACGGCTGTAACTCAACTAGGTATGATTCCATCTATCACCGCTTCTTTTGGGGTCGATAGCCGCAATAACGAATCAGGATCGAGCAGCCGCTCCATTCTATCAGGTCAAGAATCGCTAGAACCTTCGTCCTCTAGTGAAAAAACAGTCTATTCAGGTGATTTAATTGCAAGCTGGGACATCCTCGACTTTGGTTTATCTTATGTTCAAAGTAAGCAAAACAGCGATGAAAGGCTTATTGCTGCAGAGCGTCGCCGCAAAGTTATTAATCGTATTTTAGAAGATGTAAGAACCGCCTATTGGCGCGCGGTTAGCGCCGACCGTACTCATAAAAAGCTCGTTAAATTAGAAGCATTAACTCAAAAGGCTCTCCTGCAAGCAGAGACTCTTGAAAAAAGACGCCTAGCGCCGCCTCTCAAAGTTCTTAACTATCAACGAGATCTTTTGCAAATACAGTCCACAGTTCAGCGGATGCAGCGCGAGTTACTACTGGCCAAAAAACAACTAGCGGCTTTAATGAACTTAAAGCCAAACTCCTATTTTAAATTAGTATTACCTGACCGCACGGATGTTGTACCCGAATTACCCGGATCTGCACAGCAAATGGTTATGATTGCATTACAATTTAGATCCGAACTAAGAGAATCCGCCTATAGAGAGCGAATAAATGTTGATGCCTTACAAGAGCAATTTATTAGTTCATTACCCGGATTTAGAACCGTTCTAGGTATTAACTACAACTCAAATGAGTTCTTATATAACGAGGATTGGATCAACATAAGTTCTAGAATTAGTTGGGATTTAACAAATCTTTTCCGCTATCCACTTCAACGAAAAGCATTAAAAGCCGAAGCCAAAGTCATTCAAGCACGAGCGGATGCTTTAACCATGGCGATTATGACCCAGGTTCACGTAGCACGAGCTCGATTTATACGATTTTCACAAGAGTTAAATACCATTCGAATGTACAACGATGTGCAAGGACGAATTCTTACATTGACTCAAAACGGCTTTAAAGCCAAAGCAATCAGCCAGCGAGACCTAGTTAAAGAAGAGATGAATAGCATTTTATCAGAGGTCCGCTATGACACTGCTTACGCTGATTTACAAAATGCTTATGCCAATTTATATGCCTCTATGGGTGTCGATAACTTCGACTTTAATATATCGCCTGAAGCCCCCGTTACCGAAATAGCCGAGAAGTTACGAAACCATTGGGAAGAACAAGCCGTTGCTCTCCCTGCTGTACCGGAGATTCCTAAATGAATAAATTTGTTAGCTTATTAACTCATAGTTTTCTATTGCTGAGCTTCGCTCCAGCTATGGCTGAAGCGCCATATGATTCAAGTAAGCTGCCTAGTCTTGCTAACTCAAATACAGCGGCGGACGCTACTCAACAACACACTCAAAAGTCGCCTGTACGCGGAGTTGTGCGCTCAACCAATGAAGCAACACTGTCTTCTGGTATACCGGCGCAAATTAAAAAAATGCCTTTTCAGGAAGGCATGAGCTTCAAAAAAGGTGAGCTTTTAGTCCAATTTAATTGTGACAAGCAGCAGGCTGAGTACCGTGCAGCTAGAGAGGCTATAAAAGTTAAAAGGACTACTGTTAATACAAATAAAGAATTACAAAAGTTTGAGTCTATTGGTCAATTTGAACTAACAGCTTCTATTGCAGAACTAAATCAAGTGACTGCGCAGGCACAAGCATTGGCCTCTGAAGTATCTCATTGTTCCATAAAAGCTCCCTATGCTGGGCAAGTCAAAGAACAACTCGCTTTGAGATACGAAAGTGTAACGGCAGGCCAGCCAGTCATTTCCATTATTGATACTCAAAATTTAGAAGTCGATATGGTGATCCCTTCGCATTGGCTTAATTGGTTAACGGTTAATACAAGCTTTTCCTTCTCCGTAGATGAAACACGGCAATCGTTTACAGGAAAAATTGCGCGCATTTCCCCTTCTGTCAATCCCGTTAGCAAAACCGTAAAAGTTATTGGGCAACTTTTGCCACCCGAAACAGATCAGCTTATTCTCCCTGGCATGAGCGGTACTGCCCACTTTGAATAGGTAAACACTATGGCAAGGAACCTTCAATCAAAACAGCCGTTTATACCTAACGCTGATCAAGTCTCTGTTTCCGCTATACGCCTACTGAAGTTTGAGCGAGACATTCGACAACTAGAATCAACTGACGCTTTAAAACTGCATCTCGTTAATCAAGTAAGAGAGTTAGTCCCTTACGAACAAGCTTTTTTGTTCCAACGCAAGCAAAGTGCTCAGAAGTTACAGCTAACGCTTATCTCAGATATAGCTACTTTGGAGAAGGGTGCTCCGTTTCACCAAACGCTGGAGCAGGCTGCTCAAGCATTAGACGCCAGCAAGTATCTAGTAGACACGTACCGAAGCTTTCCTCTGAACACCGATAAAAACTTAACGGATACGATAAAAAGCAGCACAGCAGATTTAATAAATGATTACCCCCACCAAGCTGTTTGCTGGGTTCCGTTATTTAATCAAACCGGATTGGCTGACGCAGGAATACTATTAGCACGCGACCAAGCATTTTCTGACCAAGAGACCACTTTATTAACCCGTATTATTGAAACTTACGAGCACGCATGGTTCGCACTAACAGGAAAAAAAGCAGCAACCACCGGAAGGAGGAACACACGATTAATCTCTATTAGTTTAATCATTCTTATTATTGCGGTTGGGTTATTTCCTGTTCGCCTCAGTGTAATGGCTCCGATGCAAGTGATTCCACAAGATCCTTATGTGCTAACAGCGCCAATTGATGGAGTCATTAAGTCTATCGCGGTTGCACCCAACACCAACATAAATGCAAACACCCCGCTTGTGATCTTTGAAGATTTAAAGCTCAGAAACGAGTCAACGTTGGCAGAGCAAGAGCTTGCTGTAGCCCAAGCTCGGCTATCACGTGTGAACTCTTCAATTTTTTCCGATGCAGATGTTGCCTATGAATTGCCTATCGCACGCGCCGAACTTAATTTAGCTGAGGTGAGATACCGATACACTCAAGAGCTATTGTCTCAAACGCAAGTAACCAGCCCCGTGGCTGGGCTTGTTACTTATACTGATCGCAAGGACTGGGAAGGCCGTGCAGTACAGGTAGGAGAACAGATTCTGCAAGTTGCTAACCCGTTACGAGTGCAATTCGGCATCGACTTACCCACAGGAGACTTGATCGAACTAGAAGCAGGGGCTGATATCAGTATTTATTTAGACAGCGCTCCATTAGGAGGTTACGAGGCAAGCCTTAAGTCTATTAGCCACACCCCAGCAGCGACAGAAAGCAACATCACCAGTTACCGCATCATTGCAGAACCATCATCACTATCAGGCGAACAAAATGGACTCGATGTTGTAACTGACATTCCACGTATTGGAGCACGAGGCACCGCGCGCCTTTACGGCAAGCAAGTGACCTTAGCTTATCAGCTGTTACGCCGCCCTATCGCCGTTGTCAGGCAATATCTTGGGGTGTAAAAAATGTTAAACAATAATCAAGCCCTACCGCCGTTACGCCAAGATATTCGTTTAGAGTCCGATTCATACGATCATGCAGGGAATAAACGTTGGCGTATTTATGATCCTTGCCAACACCGTTTTTTTCAGCTTTGTAGTGATGACATTCAACTATTAGCATTTTGGCAAGTAGGGACTGTCGACAAGCTTAAAACAGCACTTGAACGCACAGGGCAAACTCTCAATGCTCAACAGTTAGAAGGCTTATTAAGTTTTTTAAGTGAAAACAACTTAACCAAAGCAACGGGTAATAAAGATTACCGACATTTGCAAGAACAACACAAGCGAGCAAACCCTACGGGGCTTGCAAGGCTTTTTAGTCCTCCCAAAATTATTCAATTTCCTTTATTTTCTCCGCTACCTCTTATTCATTTTCTTCAACCCAGCATTGAGCTTATAGGGCACCGCGTTTTTATTAGTATCTGGTTATTCATTACGCTCTTTGGCGTTTATCTAACAACCCGCCAGTGGGATGTTTTTGTTTCAACCTTTACCCATTTATTTTCGGTACAAGGTTTTTTAACGTACGGTGTTTCACTGATCCTACTCAAGTTTATACACGAACTGGGACACGCCTATGTGGCCCATATAAAGGGAGGTAGTGTCGGCAAAATGGGAATATCACTCTTTATGGGATTACCCATGTTTTACACCGAACTTGCTGGCATTAACCGAATTAGAGACCCGCATCAACGAATGTGGGTAGCTACCGGAGGGGTTGCAGCAGAGACTCTCATTGCTGGCATAGCAACGTTAGCATGGGCTTTGTTGCCCGAGGGCATACTGCGAAGTATCGCTTTTATTTTATGCACTACCAGCTGGCTAACGACTATTTTAATTAACTTAAACCCTTTATCGCGGTTTGACGGTTATTACTTTTTAAGTGACTTGCTCAAGATAGAAAACTTGCAACCACGCGCCCTTGCTTTCTCACGTTGGTATATAAGGCGCCTTATCGCAGGTAAAGCCCTAGAACAACCCGAACCTATGGGCAAACCCCAAATTTGGCTTTTTTCGATGTACGGTATGCTTGTTTGGTTCTATCAAATTTCACTAATGATGGGCATTAGCTACTTGGTCTATAGTTTTACAGATAAAACCATCGGCTGTTTGTTTTTTGTCTACACCCTCAGCCATTACTTAGTTGCTCCGGTTTACCGTCTGATAAAAGATTCGTTTGCAGCTAGACAACTCATGAGCGCTGTACGTCGGTTATTCTTGCTCATAATCGCCGCAGGGGTGAGCTTGTTATTACTACTACCACTCGACCGCTCTACCACTGTTCCTTCCATAATGAGCCGTGAGCAGTTGGCGACAATTCATCCTCCCGAAAATGCCAAAATTTTATCCATCAATGCTAAAAATGGGGACTATATCGCTGCCGATCAAATCATCATGGCCTTCTCCTCACCCGAGCTGGAATACAAAACCACCGAGGCTATACTCCGATATAACGTCGCCACTGAGCGTCTCAACCGCATCAGCGGATCCGCTAAAGAACTAACCGAGTCGGTAGTGATTAGGCAGCAACAAATACAGGCAAAACTGGACGTAGACGGGTTGGCACAACGAGCCGAGAAACTACTTTGGAGAGCACCATCTAACGGTATTATTGTTGATATTCCCGAGCAAATAGCAGCCCTGCAATGGGTAAGGCCCGATAATCAATTAGGGCGTATTGTAAGCCACCAGTCCCTTCTAGCCACGGCCTACCTACCTGAAAACGTGTTAAACAGGTTACAGCCAACACGAATCGCGCGTTTTATTCCCGAGGAGCCTTCTCTACCAGTTTACACGCTTAAGTTGGTTGATATTGAAGAGTCAGCAACCGAATTTATCTCAGATATCAGCTTAAGCTCGCAGTTTGGTGGGCCCATTGCTAGTTATAACAGTGACAGCGGGCAGCCGGTACCTGTCGTAGCACAGCACAAAGTTAGATTTACCGTTAATCACACAGTGGCCGGTTCTACAACTATACTGAATGCACTTCGTGGTCATATAGAACTAGAAATACAGCCTGAAAGTATTGCACACCAGATGCTTAAGCAAGTGTGGAAGATACTCATGACCGAGCTTCGAGGCTGAAAATAAGGTACACCTATAATGAATAGACGACAGTTTTTAGCGATTCCTCCAGCTTTACTGGCGGCTTCACTCATTCCTAATAACGCCGAGGCCGCTGGCGGCCGACTGCTCTTTGGTTATGGAAGAACAGGGCTTGGTAGCAAGCTGGCCCTTCGCGCGCTGGATATTTTTGAAAAACACAGTATTTACCCTTACCGGCTCGAAAATGTTCCTGGCAGGAGTACTTTCAATGCGACAGACACTTTCTTAGCAGCAGCGCCTGATGGCTTAACCATTCTGCAGACTCAATCACCTTCGTTGAACATGTTACCGCATATACACAGTAATATTTCGTATGATCCATTAAAAGATCTACGGCCTTTGGGCATATTAGGTGAGTACACCATCGCCCTAACCCTTGGCCCCTTGGTCTCAAAGGACGTTAAAAGCATTGATGATTTTGTAAAATGGGTGGAAGAAAACCCCGAATCACGTTACGTAGGTTTTACTCAATATGGTTCTCCAGGCCATATGGCACAACTGGTGCTTGCACGGGGCAAACAAGTGGCTATTAGGCCGCAAGCCTATCGTGGCACTTCAATGATGATTGAAGATTTACTGGACGGCACGCTAGCCGCGGGCATGGTTATTACCGGAAATGCAATCGAAAGCTTCCAAAGTGGTGAGCTGCGCGCAATAGCAGTTACCAGTAAATATCGTCACCCAGGCCTAGGTTGGGGGGCCGTTAAGACATTTAACGAACAAGGTATCCCTAACACTAATATTTCTGGATGGTATGGGTGGTTTGCACCGGCTGACATGGCCGATAGCTTATACCGCCCTCTCTACTATAAAGTGCAAAAATTGTTGAGCGATCCCAAGTTTCGTGAGATCCAAAAAGAGTTTTCACTAAAGTCCGTTATTTCGTATGACACCGTTATTACCAAACGTATACAAAATGAACTCAAGTATTATGGCGATATGGTGAAAGAGTACCGGATAGGGAAAGTAAGCTAGCCTTTGGTAATCGCCTCACTAACCAGTATTAGTAGTGAGGCGTTCTTAGATACTAATGTTAGTGCTAGCTTTAAAAAAAGCGCTGTCCGGCATCTAATCGCTGAAGATAACTCTCTGGTAATTGATATAAACCACCAAGGCCTTCAAACCTCCTGACTTGCTTAGCGAATACATCTAAACCCAATGTATCAATATAGCGTAGCGGCCCCCCTCTGAAGCGCGGAAAGCCTAATCCAAGAATCAAGCCCATATCCGTCTCAGCCGGAGATTCTACAATGCCTTCATCTAAGCAACGCACCGACTCCAAACACATTGGAATCATCATACGGGCAATAATATCTTCGTCGCTAATATCCATCCCGGAGCCAACACGCTCATTAATGATGGCTTGCGCAGCCGATGAGACTTTTTTGAAACGTTTACCGGACTCATCTTTACCGTACTCATAAAAGCCTCTGCCGTTTTTCTGCCCCAATGCCCCCTGTGCTAACAAGACCTCAATAATGACATCCGCATCATGCTTCATCCGTTGTGGGTAACCTGCTTGCAACACTTGATCAGCATGCACCATTGTATCTAACCCTATTACATCGGCTAAATACGCTGGCCCCATCGGCCAACCAAAGCCTTCCATGACCTGATCAATACGTTCAATACCAACACCGTCCAACAACAGACGGTTAAAGCCATTAAAGTACGGGAAAAGAACACGGTTAACTAAAAAGCCAGGGCAATCATTCACGATAATCGGTGTTTTACGCATTGCATTAGCGTAAGCCACCGTCGTTGCGATGGTTTCCTCATTCGTTTTTTCGCCACGAATCACTTCCACTAAAGGCATTTGATGAACCGGATTAAAGAAATGCATACCACAAAAGCGCTCAGGCTTTTTAAGGCTATTAGCCAGCTCGGTGATCGAAATAGTTGAGGTGTTTGAGGCCAGTACCGCCGTGTCGCTGATATGGCCTTCAGTTTCAGACAGAACGGCAGCTTTGATTTTGGGGTTTTCAACAACCGCCTCAACTACGTAGCCCACACTCTCGAAACCATCATATATTAGCGATGATGTGATATTGCTCAGGACTTTATCTTTACCCGCTTCATCCATACGACCCCGCTGAATAGCTTTATCCATAATACCACCAGCGGTATTCAGCCCCAGCTCTAGCGCCTCTTCACGGATATCTTTCATTATAATTGGCGTACCTGTAGAAGCCGATTGATAAGCGATACCGCCGCCCATAATACCGGCGCCCAGCACGGCAGATTTATCAACACGGTGAGCCAACTTCATTGCAGCTTTAGACTTACGCTTGAGAACTTGATCATTCATGAATAAGCCCGTCAAGCTCTTAGCGGCGTCGGTCAACGCTAGTGTTGCAAAACATTGAGCTTCAGCCGCCAAGGCGTCCCTAAAAGCAAGCACAGGATGGGAAGTAGCCAGTGAAAGTATCGCGATTGGAGCCGGATAGTGCGGGCTTAACTTTTTACCATACTGCTCCCTAATCGATTCGCAGGTCTGTTGCCACTGTTCATTGTCTGCTTGCACTGCGTGTTTAAAGTCGCGTTTAGCTTGGTAATCATCGCCATCGGCGATAACTTTTTGAAGGAACAGTAACGCCTCATCACGCACTGATTCACTCGGGACTACCGCATCGGCTAGACCTAACGATTTCGCAACTTCGGCTGATTTTGGTTTACCGCTTAGTAACCAATCGACTGCCGTTTCAGCCCCGACTAAACGCGTAAGCCTCACCGAACCACCCCAGCCAGGGCAAATACCTAGGGTTACTTCTGGCAAACCAATTTTGGCATCTTCAGCCAGTACCCGATAATCTGCCGATAACGCTGTTTCTAAGCCGCCACCTAATGCGACACCATTAACTGCTGCTACCGTCGGAAAAGGCAGCGCTTCTAATTCACAAAGCGTATTGTGGTATTTCCAAGCCCACTTCTCTATTTCAGCATGTGAGAGATTGAATAAACTCGAAAACTCGGTGATATCAGCACCAGCAATAAACAAAAACTTAGCACTGGATATTAATAAGCCCTTAACTTCACTGGCATGGCTGCTAAGCCAGGTAACCGCCTGCTGTATTTCGTCTTGTGTTAACTGATTTAGCTTGTTAACCGACTCACCTTGCAGGTCTAAAACTAACTCAACTAGGCCACCATCAAGTGATTGAAGGCGTACTGCACTCCCCTGATACATATAAACTCCTTTCATATCAAACGGCTAAGCAACCCTAAAAATAGTTTTGGTTGGTTTAGTTACCTAGCATTTATTAAACCATGCCACAATTTGGGAATTTATGTATCAAATTACGCTGTGCTGCACAAAAAATAAATAGTTTAACGTGCTCTAAAGCATACAATGGATAGGTAGCACCTATAGTTTCGGAGACTTGGTACAATTAAAAATAAAGCTAAGGGTAACGCACCTGCACAAAAGCAACTCGTACTATGGTGGCTATATGACTCTCAGTTTGTCCGTTTACAAGGTACTTTGAAACTGCAAACTCACTGCTGCTGCCGATGTGCGATTCTCAACGCCTAACTTTTTGAAAATTTGCTCGAGGTGCTTATTAACCGTTCTTGGGCTCATGGATAAAATTTGACCAATGTCTCGGTTGGTTTTGCCTCGTGATAACCACATCAGCACTTCTGCTTCGCGGTCCGTTAGTTCAAATCTATCCCTAATCCTATTTCGTAAACTGAGTTCATCTTCTTCTACCAACCTAAGTAAATATTCACCGGGCAGGCCAATCCCTAGAAACCGAATAGATATCGGATTCTGGTACGATTTAACCGTTAAGAAACTGTGTTTTTCAGGTTCGTTATCTAACCATTGCTTAATTGGCAAGCGAAGGCCGTCGGGCAATGCATCTATTTTACGTAAATCAGGGTCAACTTTTACTTTAGCGCTTTCTTCACTGTGCCAAACATCTAACAGCACTCTTGCGCTGTGGGTACACCACATTAACGTACCATGCCGATCGCATGCTAACGCGGCCTGGCTTAACCCATCGAGTGCAGACCTAGCGCTGCGGGTTAAACGGGAGTTATTCAAATGCACTTTAATACGTGCTAACAACTCTTCAAGCTTTATAGGTTTGTTAACGTAATCTACCCCACCCGCTTCAAAGGCTTTTACAACATGTTCGGTTTCGCTTAAGCCTGTCATAAACACAATGGGAATATCCATTAAATCCGTATTTGCCTTAAATGCCTTACACGTCTCAAACCCATCCATATTAGGCATAATGGCATCCATTAAGACCAAATCCGGCTGAATTTTCTCAGCAATTGAGATAGCTTGCACACCGTCCATAGCTACTAGCACAGTGTAATTTTCCATTACTAATGTTGTGTTGAGCATCCCTAAAGATTCGGCAGAATCATCAACAACCAGAATGACACCATTAGCTTGAGACATGAAGTTTATTACCTCTTATATTGTGATGCGTGCTCATGTAGCCACCTGCTCAGACATTAGCGGTTTACACAAAGCTATGAGCTCAGCAAATTGGCACTGAGTAACGAGGGCCCTCGCTTTTAAGACATCGGGGTGCTTATCATGCGTTTGTTCTATCTCTTTCAATAGCTGATCTAAGCCTTGAAGAAAGCCAATCTCAGCCATTGAGATAAGCTCTATCGCCTGTCCAGGTGTTATCACATTTGTAGAGGAGATGTTTTGATGCGCAATAAGCCTAGATTTTTTAGGTAGTGCTCGGGCTTCATATTGCCACGTCAGCTTGAGCGCAGAGGCTATGTTGGCCAACAGCAAGCTATCCTTCATTGGCTTAGTAAGATAGGCCGAATAGCCGTGCGTACCTTCTTCTAACTCTGAGGGCTGACGCTCTGTCGCATTAGCTGACACCATAATAACCGGCTGCATCATGCCAATTTGTCGTAAGGTTGCTAACAGATCCCACCCCGTTTTTCCGGGCATTGAAATATCCAATAAAAATAAATCAGGCGTTGTCGATTCCAGTGTTGATAAACACACCTCAGCATTAGGCGACTCCAACACAACAAAGCCCAAAGGGGATAAAATTTCGCTCACTAATCCACGGTGAGTAGCATCATCATCGACGACCATAATTGTTTTTTGATCGCCTTTATATGACTCGATACGACGTTCAACCGGCTTTTTTTGTATCTGCGCTTTATCCACGCGAGACAGCATAAGTGATAACTTAAACTGACTACCCTCCTTGGGTATAGACTCAACAGACAAGTCTCCGCCCATAATATCCGTTAATAAACGCGAAATGGTCAAGCCCAAACCTGTTCCTGATATCTGCGGTATGCCGGGTTTACGGATGCGCTCAAAGGGCTTAAAAATAACTTCTTGATCCTCTTTCTCAATCCCAACACCGGTATCTTTAATCAAAAATTCGGCAACCTGGCTGCGGTAACGTACGCTAAAAGTAACCAAACCGCTTTCGGTATATTTGACGGCGTTAGATAGCAAGTTGATAAGAATTTGCCGTACATGCTTTTCATCCGCAATAACCACTTTGGGTAAGACGCTATGCTCGGCATAAGAAAACTCAATACCTTTATCCCTAGCTTGAACACTAAACATCTCAACTAGCTCCTGCATGAGCTCAGGTAATAAAACCTGATCCCTACTTAGCTCTAAGCGTCCCGCCTCAATTCGAGATATGTCTAATAAGCCTTCGATCAAATCTTCTAAATGCTCGCCGCTTCTTCGAATGAGCCCGACTTTGCTCTTATAAGCATCCGGAAAGTTACGATCACGCTCAAGTAATTGCGCGTAACCAAGCAGCGAGTTGAGTGGTGTCCGTAATTCATGGCTAATACCCGTTAAATAGCGGCTTTTAGCTTGGTTAGCCGAATCAGCTTGCTCTTTAGCTCGCTGCAAAGCGCGATCAGTTTCTTTATGAGCCGCAATTTCTTTAGTGAATAAGGCCGTCTGACGTTGCGATTCTTCAAGCGCGAGCTGCTGGCTGTCCTTCGCTAATACAAATAGCCAAATCAGCACGCCGTTAATAATGAGCAGCAATAAAAATACCTGTAACAGCGTTGTATAAACCGCTTCTCTCACCGCTTCATCATCAAACGGGAATTGCATGTAGACTAGCCAGAACAAGCTGCCAACAATAGTCGCTATTAAAAATAGTAAGCCGCTAAATTGTAAAATCCGAGAGTCTGAGCGCGCTGCCATTCTCGAAGGTAAAAAGAACACCACTAACCGGCTTAGTTGGTCACTAAAGCGCGCGCCCTCCTTACATTGATCGTGACAACGCGCATCCAACGTACAGCATAACGAACAAATAATGCCGCCGTTCACAGGACATTGCGTTAGGTCCTCTATTTCGTAACAATTCTCACAAATAACACACTCGCCTTTTTGCGCTGTAGTAGGCTCCATCATGGAAGAGCGCGCAATGTAATAATTGCCTTGAGTAAGAAACGCAATAATGGGGGAAATAACAAATGCAGACAGTAAAGCAATAAACGGTGCGAACGCCTTTGCGATGGGCCCTAACATCCCCAAATAACAGACAACGCCGACTATTGATGCAATCAACATAGCGCCAAAACCTACAGGGTTTACATCGTATAAATGCGCTCGTTTAAACTCGATATGCTTAGGGCTATACCCCAACGGCTTATTCACAATTAAGTCGGCGACCAAAGCACCAACCCACGCAACCACTACATTTGAATAGATCCCTAAGATCTGCTCTAGCGCTTCATAAATACCTAACTCCATAATCAACAGCGCTATAATGACATTGAAGACTAACCACACCACCCGGCCGGGATGGCTATGGCTTAAACGCGAAAAGAAGTTAGACCATGCTAACGAGCCAGCATAAGCATTGGTTACGTTAATCTTTAGCTGCGAAACAATGACAAAAATACCCGCCAGAGCCAATGTAGCTTGCGGGGACTGCCCCAAATACGAAAATGCAATTAAGTACATTTGCATAGGGTCGTCCGCTACGTCCACATGGACTCCGTGGTTAATCGCAAGTACGGCTAAGAAAGAGCCCGCCAATATCTTAACCAAACCGGGAATTACCCATCCAGGGCCGGACAACAGCATAGCTAGCCACCAGCGGAACTTTGTTTGCTCTGTCTTTTCCGGTAAAAACCGAAGAAAATCGACTTGCTCCCCTATCTGCGCCATGAGTGCGAACAAGATCCCCGAAGCCGCACCAAAATAGATCACATTCAATCCTAAACCGGCTTGGTTAGGATCCCCTTGCGGTGGATACTGAGTCCAGTCATCAATGACTGATAGCTCATGCTGCAAAATAAAAACAAACGGTAGCAGTTGCAGCACAACCCAAACCGGCTGAGTCCATAACTGAAACCGGCTGATAAATGTGATGCCATGCGTCACTAAAGGGATAACAACCAGCGCGCAAATGACGTAAGCAATACCTAATGGTATATCAAATAAAATTTCGAGCGCTGAGGCCATAATGGCCGCCTCTAACGCAAAAAATATAAAAGTAAAAGAAGCGTAAATCAGCGAGGTGATAGTGGATCCAATATAACCAAAGCCCGCGCCACGAGTCAGTAAGTCGATATCCACGCCATAGCGCGCCGCGTAGTAACTAATAGGTAAACCCGTTAAAAAGATGATAGCGCATACGACTAAAATAGCGGCCAATGCGTTTTCAAACCCGTAACTAAGGGTTAACGACCCGCCAATGGCTTCTAACGCTAAAAAAGAAATAGCGCCTAAGGCCGTATTAGATACACGTGCAGTTGACCAACGACGAGCATCTTTAGCCGTAAAGCGCAGCGCGTAGTCTTCCAATGTTTGGTTAGCCACCCAGCGGTTATAGCTGCGTTTGGTTCTCGCCGTTTTATCGTGCGCCAAATTCTACCCCTATTTTTACGGCACCATTGTTGACGATTCTAGGCACCCACCAAATTTTGTTTCCTAATAAAGACATAAATACAGCAATTTCCACACCACCCGCGATCAATCATCGCCCATTCGCCCTGGCGCCAATCGGTTCAAGACCATACTGAATTAGCAACAAAACAGATATGCGTTAAATGACGTAGCCCGCTAGTGCAATTCACGAATACCTCTGAGCCACGAAAAACTTCACTCTATATCCATACCAAGCACGACTTACTTCCATTGACTGTACAGAGGGCTCTATCATGCGAAAGCAACGTAAAGACATCTCCAAAAATAGACAGCTACGACGCAGTGTCATTAAGGGGTTAATGGCACTGCCAGCCGCAATTATGCTATCCAACATGGCATGGGCCGCAGACGTAAATACCACAGGTCTAGCCGTAACTGACGATACGGTTAAAGTAGGTATTCTTCACTCAGTCACCGGCACCATGGCGATTAGTGAGACAGGTTCAGTGCAGGCAGAAAAGCTAGCCATTGAACAAATTAATGCTATGGGGGGTGTACTGGGCCGCCAAATTGAGTATGTACAAGAAGACGGTGCTAGTGACTGGCCTACATTTGCTGAGAAATCGAAAAAACTCTTAGTCAACGATAAAGTCGCCGCCGTGTTCGGTTGCTGGACATCTGCTTCACGTAAAGCGGTTTTACCGGTATTTGAGCAGTACAACGGCATGCTGTATTACCCCACTTTTTATGAAGGGCTAGAGCAATCACCTAACGTTGTTTACACAGGCCAAGAAGCCACTCAGCAAATTTTAGAGGGTATTGACTGGGCGGCAAAAACTAAAGGCGCTAAATCTTTTTACCTCCTAGGGTCTGACTACATCTGGCCTCGTACCTCTAACAAAATTGCCCGTAAGCACATTGAAAAATTGGGTCTAAAAACCGTTGGGGAAGAGTACTACCCGTTAGGCCATACTCAATTCAACTCGGTTATCAACAAAATCAAACTTAAAAAGCCTGATGTTGTATTTATCTCAGTAGTGGGTGGCTCTAACGTTGCTTTCTACAAGCAGTTAAAAGCAGCCGGTATTGATATGACCAAAGAGAAACCGCTGTTCTTAACAATCTCGGTTACCGAAGATGAAATCTTAGGTATTGGCGGCGAAAATATCGACGGCATTTACGCATCAATGAAGTATTTCCAAAGCTTACCTAACGAGAACAACCAAGCCTTTGTTAAAGCCTTTAAAGAACGCTGGGGTGATGACATCGTTATTGGTGATGTCACTCAGGCCGCCTACCTCGGGCCATGGTTATGGAAAGCCGCTGTCGAAAAAGCAGGTTCATTCGATATCGATAAAGTGAAAGCAGCATCGCCTGGCATTGAGCTAACAACCGCTCCAGAAGGCTATGTTCGCGTTCATGACAATCACCACCTCTGGTCTAAAACACGTATCGGTGTCGCCGAGCCTGACGGCCAATACAAAGTGGTTTATGAGAGCCCAGAGCTTATCGAACCTAACCCATTCCCAGAAGGTTATCAGTAATTTCATCGGCTGCACTTCAATCTCTTGAGGTGCAGCTTTTCAGCTGAAATTTTACTTTTTCATTCTGTTATCACTCAGTTAACCGTTAGTGGAGTACGCCATCATGTTTGCTGAATACTCACTATCAGAGCTAGGCGCCATCTTTGCAATGCAAGGGTTTGCGGGCCTTAGTCTCTTCTCTATTTTTGTATTGATGGCATTAGGCTTAGCCATCATTTTCGGACAAATGGGCGTAATCAACATGGCCCATGGCGAGTTCATGATTTTGGGCGCGTACATGACCTACCTAACGTCCCAAGTTTTTGAAAACTATCTACCCAGCCTGTATGGCAGTTATTTCATTATCGCAATGGTGATCGCCTTCTTTGCTTCGGGTGCCCTCGGTGCCGTTGTGGAATGGGCCATTATTAAACGGCTATACCATCGCCCGCTGGATACCCTTCTAGCGACCTGGGGTTTAAGCCTAATTTTACAGCAGTGTTACCGCTCTATTTTTGGCGCACGCGAAGTGGGTGTGACTTTACCTGACTGGCTCATGGGTTCGTTCGCCGTAACTGACATGATTGAAATACCCATTAACGGTGTGTTTGTCATGATCCTCACCCTGCTCATTGCTTTTGCATTATATCTGTTGATGTACCGCTCTAACTGGGGCGGCCAAGTCCGCGCCGTTGTACAAAATCGTCCAATGGCGGGTGCGGTCGGTATTAATACCGAAAAAGTAGACCGCATGACCTTTGCGCTAGGCTGCGGCATCGCCGGTGTGGCAGGTAGTGCTTTTACAATGATTGGATCAACAGGCCCAACCTCTGGGCAGCTCTATATTGTTGATACCTTCTTAGTCGTAGTGTTTGGTGGCGCTGCCAGTTTGCTAGGCACTATTGCCTCAGCATTCACAATCTCGCAAGCGCAATCCACGATGGAGTTCTTCCTCAGTGGCTCTATGGCCAAAGTGCTTACCCTCTTGTTCGTTGTTGGCATCTTGATGATTCGCCCACAAGGCTTATTCGCCATGAAGATTCGTAAATAAGGAGCTATCTATGACGACTTCAGCCAGTACGCATTCGTTTTTTCAAAAGAAAGACATACTCCACTACGGTTTATTAGCTTTACTTTTGATTGTCATTCTTCCACTGACCATGGATATCTTTCGACTCAACCTGGTCGGTAAATACCTTACGTACGCTTTTGTTGCTGTTAGCCTTGTACTTTGTTGGGGTTACGGCGGGATCCTAAGCTTAGGCCAAGGGGTGTTTTTCGGCTTAGGCGGCTACGCAATGGCTATGTACTTGAAGCTAGAAGCCTCAACCCCCGAAGCCACCGCTATTCAGTCTACACCCGGTATCCCGGATTTTATGGACTGGAACCAGCTCACCGAGCTGCCTTGGTTTTGGGAGCCCTTCCACTCGTTAGGCTTTACTGTTTTAGCCATCTTATTTATCGCTCCGTTGTTTGCTTACATTATTGCCGTAGCCATGTTTAAGCGCCGTGTTGGTGGTGTGTATTTTGCGATCATCACACAAGCTATCGCCGCAATTATTACCATTCTGATTATTGGTCAACAAGGTTACACAGGTGGAGTTAACGGTATAACAGATCTGCGTACCCTAGCAGGCTGGGATATCCGCTCAGATTACGCCAAATACGTCCTCTACTTTCTATGCGTAGGCTGCTTATTTGCTGTGCTGTTGCTATCGCAATTTGTGATGAAAAGTAAGCTAGGCCGTCTACTTGTAGCCATTCGAGACCGAGAAGATCGGGTGCGCTTTTCAGGTTATGACGTATCCAACTTTAAGATCTTTGTGTTCTGCTTTGCTGCCATGCTATCAGCCATTGGTGGAGCTATGTTCACACTTCAAGTGGGCTTTATGTCACCGACCTTAGTTGGCATCGTGCCTTCCATCGAAATGGTCATCTTTTGTGCAGTTGGCGGGCGTCTGTCATTAATTGGCGCGGTTTACGGAACGCTTTTAGTCAATGCCGCTAAGACAACTATGTCAGAGGCGTTCCCAGAACTATGGTTATTCGCCATGGGTGCCCTCTTCATTGGTGTAGTACTGGCCTTCCCTAATGGATTAGCAGGCGTTTACGTCACACTAAAAGAGAAGTTTTTAGCCTCTCGCCGCTCATCAACACCGGCCAAAGCCCCCGCGGAAAAACCCGACAGCAATGATGCATCAATCCCTAACGCTAGCTCTGCTAACCCATCTTGAGGACCGGAATCATGTCTAAGAAAGATTTTGTACTCTCTGTAGAAGGCCTAACCGTATCCTTTGATGGCTTTAAAGCGGTAAACGACCTTTCATTCTATGTGGATGAAGGAGAGATACGCGTCATTATCGGACCTAACGGTGCTGGGAAAACCACCGTACTGGATTTAATTTGCGGCCGTACCAAAGCCACTGATGGCTCTATCAAATTCCGTGACCAAGAACTAACCCGCATGAAAGAGCATGAAATAGTTCATGCGGGAGTCGGGCGTAAATTCCAAAACCCATCCATATACGAAGACTTAACCGTCTTTGAAAACCTAGAGCTTTCCTACCCAAAAGGCCACGGTGTGTTTGGCGCTTTAATGTTTAAGCGAGATGAGGCTGTTATCGAGTCTGTTCATGAAATCGCTGACATGATCTTTTTGAAAGAGCACCTCTATCAACGCGCCGACTTGCTTAGCCACGGGCAAAAGCAATGGTTAGAGATTGGCATGTTGCTCATTCAGGATCCCGCCCTACTGATGCTAGACGAGCCTGTTGCTGGCATGTCGATCGCCGAACGTAAACAAACAGCTGAACTACTCAACCGGATTACCCAAGATCGATCCGTACTCGTGATTGAGCACGACATGCAGTTTGTAGAAGACATTGCCCATCGCGTAACCGTGCTACATCAAGGGAAATTACTGTCCGAAGGCTCATTAGAGCATGTCAAAAGCGACCCCAAAGTCGTTGAAGTGTATCTAGGCCACTAAGGAGACGAACATGCTAACTGTTAATCAATATGATGTCGCTTACGGCCAAAGTAAGGTCATCAATGATATGAACTTAACCATTGGCAGCAACGAAATTGTTGCCGTGTTAGGCCGTAACGGTATGGGTAAAACGACCCTGATGAAATCGTTGATCGGCATGATCCCATCGGCTGGCGGCAGTGTCGCGTTAAAAGACACTGAAATTAGTGGCATGAAAAGCCATCAGCGTGTCGCCTCTGGGCTGGGCTTTGTGCCGCAGGGCCGTATGATTTTCTCAACGATGACGGTTGAAGAGAATATCCGCACCGGCCTTACCTCTACCAAAAGCAACAGTATTCCCGAGCATCTCTACGAACTGTTTCCCGTACTTAAAGAGATGAAAGACCGCCGTGGAGGCAACTTATCCGGTGGGCAACAGCAGCAACTTGCCATTGCGCGCGCCTTAGCCAGCAACCCCTCATTATTGTTGTTGGATGAGCCGACCGAAGGCATCCAACCCTCCATCATCCGAGAAATGGCACGCACCTTACGCAAAATACGTGACGAACACGGCCTCGCCATTCTTGTATCCGAGCAGGTACTGAGCTTTGCGATGGATGTTGCCGATCGAATTCTTGTTATCGAAAAAGGCAACATCGTCCATGACGTGCCCTGTGCCGATGCCGACCCAGACACCATTGCACGTTACTTATCCGTTTAACGATGATCGATTTTTCAACTAGATAGAGGAAATACGCCATGCGACACGGTGATATATCAAGCAGTCCAGATACCGTTGGTGTAGCCGTAGTTAACTACAAGATGCCACGCCTACACACCAAATCCGATGTTTTAGCCAACGCCGAACAGATCGCCGACATGATCATTGGTATTAAACAAGGGCTCCCCGGCATGGATCTTATTGTGTTTCCCGAATACAGCACCATGGGGATCATGTACGACAAAGACGAAATGATGGCGACGGCCACCACCATCCCCGGAGAAGAGACCGCTCTCTTCTCTGCGGCATGCAAAAAAGCCAACACATGGGGTGTGTTTTCACTCACCGGTGAGCAGCACGAAGAACACCCTCATAAGTCACCCTACAACACGCTAGTGCTCATCAATAACGAGGGTGAAATCGTTCAAAAATACCGTAAATGCATACCTTGGTGTCCTATCGAAGGCTGGTATCCAGGTGATCGCACCTATGTAACAACCGGCCCGAAGGGTATGAAAATCAGCTTAATAATTTGCGACGACGGCAACTACCCAGAAATTTGGCGCGATTGCGCTATGCGTGGTGCCGAACTCATCGTCCGTTGCCAAGGCTATATGTACCCAGCCAAAGAGCAGCAAGTCATGATGGCTAAAACCATGGCTTGGGCCAACAACTGCTATGTTGCGGTAGCCAACGCCGCTGGCTTTGACGGTGTGTATTCTTATTTTGGACACTCAGCCATTGTCGGTTTTGACGGACGCACACTTGGCGAATGCGGTGAAGAAGACATGGGTATCCAGTACGCCCAACTCTCGGTATCGCAAATACGGGATGCACGCTCTAACGACCAATCACAAAACCACTTATTCAAATTACTCCATCGTGGCTACACCGGCGTGCACAACTCAGGCGACGGCGATAAAGGTATTGCTGACTGCCCATTTGAGTTTTATCGCACTTGGGTGATGGACGCCGAAAAAGCCCAATCTGATGTAGAAGCCATGACGCGCGACACCATAGGCGTGGTCGATTGCCCAGTAGGTAATTTACCAGCAGGCGCATCTGAAAAGGAAATGGGTTAAGCAATGTTGACTATCGGGGCAACGAGCACACGTGGCTATAAGGGGAATCGGGATGCCGTTTATTACTGATCGACTACATAATACTGCCCCGGCAGCCCAAGCGGTTCAAACACCGCTTGCACAAAGCCAAAGTCATGCAACGAAAAGCCAGCCGTTGCGGTCTCGCTTTGCCTTTGACCCTGATGAAATTAAAACCTTGTTACTGCACCACATTGCAGGCCAGCGCAAAGTCATTGAGTCCTTGTATCAGCAGCTAAAAGTGATTAAAGCTGACTTGGTTGATAATGACCGACCGCTCTACGTTGCTTTGTATATTGGCGATACTGGCGTTGGCAAAACAGAGATTGTTCGCCTGTTAGCTAAAGCAATTCATGGTGACTGCAATCAGTTTTGCCGCATTGACATGAACACCCTATCCCAAAGCCATTACAGCGCAGCCATTACAGGGGCACCTCCGGGATACGTCGGCAGTAAAGAAGGCACCAGTCTTTTTGATGCCGACAAAATAGCCGGCACCGCCAGCCGCCCCGGTATTGTCTTATTCGATGAAATCGAAAAAGCCAGCCCAGACGTTGCTCGCAGCTTGATGAATATTCTGGATACCGGGCATTTACGCCTTGCGTCAGGTAATCATCAACTCGACTTCTGCAACAGCCTGATATTCATGACCAGCAATATCGGCTCGCGCACATGGGCCAGCGCACAACGGCGTGCTGGTAAAATGGGGTTCTTGCGGCGCTTTATATTCCAAAGTCCCTTTCAGCCTAACCGTGACACCGTAATTCACGACGCATTGCATGCACACTTTGATCCTGAATTCCTTAATCGCATTGACCGCATTGCCTTATTTGAGCCGCTCAGCACTGAGCACCTAGATATCCTCATCGCACTAGAAACCGCAGCGGCAAACCAACGTTTACGCCGCAAAAGTGTAGCTATTGAGCTTGATGACAGTGCGGTCGCTTTTATTCGCCAATATGGATTTGATCCATTGTTTGGTGCCCGATCAATCAAACGACGCTACCGAGAGCTTGTCATTATCCCGCTAGCCGAAGCAATGATCACAAACCCACCTTACCCAGAAGCGGCCAGCACGTATCACGCTACCGAAAACGGTGAGCGCTTAACTTTCACGTTACTACCCATAAACGATGCAACGTCCACAGACACGCATCAACCATTAGAACCAAAGTCCACTTTTTAAAGAAGCCAAAATGACTTCGTAAGGAGAAAGAAGATGACCGATACAATTATTAAAATCGACCTGAACAAATCCGCTTACGAGCATGACAACGTGCACAACCGTTGGCATCCCGACATCCCAATGGTCGCTACGGTAAAACCCGGTGATGATTTTATTGTCGAGTGCTTCGACTGGACCGGCGGGCAAATAAAAAACGATGACGACGCATCCGACGTCCGCGATGTAGACCTCACTCAAGTTCATTTTCTCTCCGGCCCTATAGCCGTCGAAGGCGCAGAACCCGGTGATTTATTGGAAGTCGACATCCTCGACATTGGTGCGTTCGCAGAACAACAATGGGGCTTTAACGGATTTTTCTCAAAGAAAAACGGCGGTGGCTTCCTCGACAATCATTTTCCAGAAGCCCAAAAGTCGATTTGGGATTTTAACGGCATGTTTACAAAATCGCGCCATGTTCCCGGTGTCGAGTTTGCCGGTATTCTCCATCCAGGCTTAATTGGCTGCCTGCCTTCAAAAGACATGTTAGAGATGTGGAACACGCGCGAGAAAGAACTCTTTGATACCGATCCAGAACGCGAACCCGCGTTAGCTTGCCTACCCTTTGCTGAAACAGCGCACATGGGACGCATGAAAGGTGACGATAAAGCCAAAGCCGCTGGCGAAGGCGCGCGAACAGTCCCTCCTCGTGAGCACGGTGGTAACTGCGACATTAAAGACTTAACTCGCGGTGCAAAAGTATACTTCCCTGTTTATGTAGACGGTGCTGGCTTATCCGTAGGTGACCTTCACTTTAGCCAAGGCGACGGCGAAATCACCTTCTGCGGCGCTATCGAAATGGCAGGCTGGATACACATGCGCGTTAATCTAATCAAAGACGGCATGAAAAAGTATGATGTTAAAAACCCAATCTTCAAACCAAGCCCAATGGTGCCTAAATACGATGACTACCTCATCTTTGAAGGCATCTCTGTGGATGAAGATGGCAAACAACACTATCTGGATACTAGCGTTGCGTATCGTCAAGCCTGCCTTAATGCGATCAACTATCTCACGAAGTTTGGCTACTCTCCCGCTCAAGGCTACGCCATCCTTGGCTGTGCACCAGTGCAGGGCCATATTAGCGGCGTAGTTGATATTCCAAACTCCTGTGCAACCTTATGGTTACCGACGGATATCTTCGACTTTGATATCAAACCCAACAGCGACGGCCCAATAAAACACCTCGATGGCAGCATCGACATACCGTTAGCGCCTGACAAAGAGTAAATAAAGCCCACCCTTCGTGTAAAAGGCAGCCTATCACTAGGCTGCCTGTAATAGGAACAAAGGAGCACACCATGCCAATGTACGAATATAAATGCGCAAAACACGGTGTATTTGAAGAACTTGCCACCCTAGAAGACTACGACCAACCGTGCGCCTGCCCACAATGCGGCCAAATTTCTGCCCGCGTTTTAACACTACCACCAGAATTTCTGAATATGCTCAAAGAAAAGCGTGAAGCCATAGAGCGCAACGAAAAAGCACAACATGCGCCAGAGATCATGACCATGGCGCAACATAAAGAGAAAAAAGCAGAAGAAGCGGCAAGGCACGCACACAAACACGGCAGCAACTGCGGATGCCAACCTAAAAAGAAAAGTAACCTCTTTTACACCGCCGAAGGCAACAAGATGTTCCCATCCATGCGCCCCTGGATGATTAGCCACTAAAGTGATCAAAGCGCTCTTCGGAGCGTGTCTTGTAAAGTGAAACTGAACGCTGGATTGTAGGGATGCAATCTAAATGACACTTTTTGCCAGCTATCCGTTTGAATACGTATAGCTGGCTTTCAACTACCACCAATGCCCTACTCTCAATATTGTTTGCCATACCTTTCCTAAAAAATCAGGAAATAAGTCTGGAGCAACCAGAGCAATAATCGTAAAGCCCCCCAAAACAGCCCAAAAACCCGTTGAGCCAAGAAATGCCCCGTCTGGCCCCCACACGGCTAATTTTGTATTTGTGAAAAGCCAAATAAACCCCGCCGTCGGAACCGCGAAAACCATCCCTGCCACAAAGCTTATTAACCGATCTTGCAAGGTATAGCGCTCCAAACTCATATGAACAATTCCATTTTTGATACGATATTTAAGTATATAAAATATCAAAATATGAGCAAACACCGGTAATCCTCCCATTTTTATCTGGCGCTAAAAGTAGAAGTTTGTTATGAACGAATTACTCGGCTTTTGCGTTAACAAGCCAACCATCAAGCACTTGCTTCAATTTATCTAATTGCTCTTGATGTTTTACTTGATTCTTTGCCAATTTGTTAATGTTCTGCAATTTCCAACGAATCGCTGGCAAGTCTGCTGCATTAGGATAGTCAAACAATGCCCAGTCAGGTTGCCCTCTTTTGAATGAGATAAGGAAGGCATGATCCCTTTCTGTGAAATGTTTTTGCAGCGAAGTTAACATCATAGGCCTTACAGAAGCTAAGTCTTCACATTCAACTTTTTCAAAAGTCATTCCGTCAAATTCTGCCTGAAATTTCTCATTCAGAGGCTGCCAGTTTGGCGACATGACTTCATTAATAGGCCGAGGGTGACTTAATGTATAGGTTAAAAAACCCACTAAAATCTCTCTCGAAATCCCTTCACTGCCAAGTAACATACGCACATCAAATAAGTCGCGAGGATGTTGGCGATCCATTGCAGCACACAATTTCCCACCATACAGATCGGGAAGACTGACTACCTGAATCTCAGCATAACCAAACTCGTCTTCAACAGACTCTTGAACTGGCATTATCTCTGCATTATGCAATGTACCTCTGGCGACGGGTGAGACTTCAATTTTGATTGTCGCAACTGGACTTGATACAACTATTCTCAGTTCATCAACTTTATTATCTTGAAATGCAGCTCGGATACCTGGTTGAGTATTGATTCTGTCTGTAATGCGTTGCAATGCAGCCCTGACATTAATCAAAGCCTCATCTCTTGGTTCAAGTGGCAGATAAGCAAGATCAATATCTACTGATAACCGAGGAAAATCTCTCACAAATAAATTAATGGCGGTGCCACCTTTAAGTGCAAAAACCGTCTCTGTTGCTACCACAGGCAGCATTCTTATGAGCAAGGAAACCTGTTTGTAGTATGGGCTATCCTTATCCATTATGTTGTTCACCTTTTTTGACGCTTAATATCTCTGGCACTGTGATTTGATATCGCTCGTCAAAACGTCCTTTTTCAACAACCTGCCGCTTTCCTGCACCCAATTTAATTCTTGTTTCATCTACGCGATTGACCCACTGGTGGCCGTAGTATCGACCCAGAAATAGAAATATTCGATTTGCCTGAACAGAGCTGCTTCGTTCAAGAATATCTTGTACTTTTCTAGGGCTAAGATTGACTAAACCCTGAAATAATTCTGCGACATGCTCAAATGAAATCAGCTTTCCAATCGCGTCTACCACTTCATAGGCCGCAAGTTCTGCACAGCTGACAGTTAGTTCTTTCTCTTTAACCGTGATTCTTTTCAAATCTTTCTCGGGATTCAATTCAAGTTTATGGTTTCCACAGTAAAACCAATTCTGATAAGGGAAATCACGAAACCATTTTGGTAAGGACGACTTGTTTTTAACGCAAATCCAAACTTGCTCTTTGTTCAGCTGTAAATAGTGACTCAGTCCCTGGTGAGTTAAGCTGCTCAATCCAGCCAAATGAACTGAAACTCCCAATTGCACATCCAATGCTTGAATGGCATCAACCCAAGTTGGCTTTTTATCGCCCTGCGCATTTGGACGATAGTACACACCAGAACTAAGCTTCTTCAGCCAACCGTTCTGCGCGTACTTTTGAGCCAAGGAATAGCTCACGCCGTTTTCAGTCAGCCATTGCTGAAGTACTAGCGCACCAGGAGAAGTATGAGCAACAAGCCAGTTTATCTTAGATGACATTTTAACACCCCAAGTGTGAATATCACGAACAGTATAAACCATTTAGTTTATTACGATAGGGATTTTAACACTTTAGGTGTTAATATACTAAATACTGTAAACCAAGATCGCTAATGTGGCGTTGTTGAAATGAAAAGATCTACACAACATCACCAATAACCCGATGTTGTGTAGACCTAAGTTTGATTGCTTTAAGTGAACTGTCTACTATGGCTCACATTCAGGTGCCCAGTAAAACGGCGCTGATTGCTGGAACAGTTGTGCCAATGACTTCTTGAGTGCTGGCAACTTACTTTAAGTTCACCATGAGCACCTCCTTAGTCGAAAGTGTAGGCGGTTAGATAGATGAAAAAAACTGTATACTATCTAACCTACACCTAGAATGTAGATGGTGTAGAATCACACTAGAACTTTACGTACATAACTAATTGATTTTGACAAACTGAAGGCATAAAAAAAGACGCTCTCAGACGTCTTTTCTTAGAATATGGCGGTGAGGGAGGGATTCGAACCCTCGATACCTTGCGGTATACACACTTTCCAGGCGTGCTCCTTCGGCCACTCGGACACCTCACCGTTATGAGGCGCGCATAGTAGCATACTGACTACTAACTGCAAATAAAATAAGCACTTTTCGCCTACTCTTCGCGCCTTGTATCGATGGTCGGGTTTAACCGATTATCCGCTAGCCAGCAAAGGCTACCAATCCGCTAACACCAGCCACTAGAACAACGCGCCACACAGGCCATTTTAGTGAACACAGCAACCACCACAGACCCACAACAACGGCCATATCCATAGCACCATTTACCGTGCCTACCCAAACAAAGCTGTACAAGGTAGCCGCTAATAAGCCGATTACACCTAACTGAACGCCGCCTAAAATGCCGCGAAGTGTCCGGTTACTGCGTAGGTTTTCCCAGTGGGGTAGTACAGCAAGCAACAACAACCAGCCTGGTAAAAATATAAGGATTGTTGCAATGACACCGCCTAACACACCGCTACCCAACATAACGCCTAAATAGGAGGCTAAGGTAAACATAGGCCCAGGTATGGCTTGAGCAATGCTGTAACCGGCTAATAGCTCACTAGCCATAACAGTACTCGTTATACTTTGCTCCGCACTGAGCAATGGCAAAACGACATGGCCTCCACCGAATACGGTTGCACCTACGCGGTAAATGCTTTCTAACCACGCCGTAGAGGGTAGCAACCATGAAGCAACCAGAAGTAGTGCCCATCCAGCCACAAATGCAATAGCCGCCATCTGGCTCACTTTAGCGCCAGAAGTACTTTTTTCAGATAGATCAGAGTGGGTCTGGTTGTAGATTTTAGGCTGCATAAATAAATAACCCAGCCAAGCGGCGAATAACAATATGATCAGCTGTGCTGCCGCACCGGGTAATAGTAAGACCGCTATAGCCGTACCGGCAACCAAAGCACTGTGCCAATGGCTCTTAATAGACACTCTGAGCATTTTTAGAATAGCATCCGCCACAACTACAACGGCCAGCAGTTTAAAGCCGTGTAAGATGGCTTCTAAGTCATTACTGAGCTGCGTAGTCATCAACAATGCAAAGGCGATCATTAGTAGCATGGACGGCAACGTAAACCCAGCAAACGCCACTAAGCTTCCCAGAACCCCACGTTGTTGATAGCCAATCGCCATTCCGGTTTGCGAGCTAGCCGGGCCGGGCAAAAAGTTACAGAGAGCAATTAACTCCAGATATTCTTGTTCTGAAAGCCACTGCCTTTTATCAACGAATTCGCGTTGAAAATAACCTAAATGCGCTACAGGCCCACCAAAAGACCAACAACCTAGCCTAAAGAAGATAGAGAAAATTGAAAACAAACTGCGCATAGAGCCCCCTTTTTTACTGTTATTTTTCCATGGGTGAGTGACGACTATATGACATATACAAAAAAAGGCCACTCAAAGAGTGGCCCAAATAAAGCACCTGAAAGGTCGTTAGACCAGTAGATTAGTCAGCCTGACGACGAAGGAAGGCCGGAATATCTAGGAAATCCATATCGTCAGTGCCTGTTTTCTTCATGCCGGATTGCATCATGTCGTTCTCTTGCTCTGGTGCAGCAGCACGCTGACGCTCATCCGCTCGATTACGTAAAACGGTTGGCAGATCCAGTTGGTTAAAATCTGAACGGCTGCTCGATGGTGCAGAGTGAGAATGTGATGGCGAAGAGGAAACAACACGCGATGTTGTTCCTCCATTAACCACCTTTAACTCTTCGGTTTGCGCCTGTCCAAGCCCTGTGGCAACGACTGTGACTTTAATTTCATCACTTAGCTCGGCATCAATAACCGTGCCGACTACAATCGTCGCGTTTTCAGAGGCGTATTCTTCAACAATACTGCCCACTTCAGAAAACTCACCCAAGCTTAAATCTAAGCCAGCTGTAATGTTAACCAAAATACCGCGAGCGCCTTTTAAATCAACATCTTCAAGTAGAGGGCTGTTAATCGCCGCTTCCGTAGCAATTGTCGCGCGATCATCACCACGCGCTTCGCCTGTACCCATCATTGCCATGCCCATTTCAGACATAACAGTGCGAACATCTGCAAAGTCGACGTTGATCATACCTGGACGGGTAATTAGATCGGCGATACCTTGAACCGCACCACGCAGTACATCGTTTGCTGTGTTGAATGCGTTAATAAGGCTACAGTTACGACCCATTACTTGCATGAGTTTTTCGTTTGGAATGATGATTAATGAATCAACATTCTCTTTTAATTCTTTGATCCCCTCTTCAGCGATCTTCATTCGCTTACGGCCTTCGAACGGGAACGGCTTAGTAACAACCGCTACTGTAAGAATGCCAAGCTCTTTAGCAACTTCGGCCACGATTGGGGCAGCACCTGTGCCCGTACCACCGCCCATACCTGCTGTGATAAAGACCATATCAGCGCCAGTAATCATTTCGGCAATACGGTCTTTGTCTTCAAGCGCCGCTTCACGACCAACTTCTGGGTTAGCGCCTGCGCCTAAGCCTTTAGTCAGCTCTCCACCAATTTGGATAACCGCCTTAGACAGCATATTTTGTAGTGCTTGAGAGTCTGTATTAGCACAGATAAACTCAACGCCTTCAACATCAGCGGTTACCATGTGTTGCACGGCGTTACCGCCACCGCCACCTACACCAATCACCTTAATGACAGCGCTTTGTGGCAAACTATCAGCTACTTCAAACATGATCTAATCTCCTTCAGGTCCGCGCCTACAACGTCAACTGCGCGAGTTATCTCTAGTTATGTAATCCAAGCCAGCACTATTACTGACTCAGAAATTCCCTTTCAGCCAATCTTTACATCGGCTTAGCAACCCCGGCCCTTCGTTAACCGGTTTTACCTTTCGTTCCTTCTCTGTTCGTTTTTCAGACGGCGTATCGGCCTTTAAATTTGTTAAACGGTCGTCATTCATTTTCGGGACATGTGCTGTGGTCGCACTACTGTTGGCTTGGCCACCCTGTGCGGCGTAATGCAACAACCCCATCCCTGTTGAAAATATAGGGTTTTGTAAAATATCATCCATACCCCGAACGCCCTGCGGCATTGCCAAACGAACGGGCATATGAAAGATTTCTTCCGCTAATTCAACAACACCTTCCATCTTTGCGGTGCCGCCAGTTAAAACGATGCCCGAGGGTATAAGATCCTCAAAACCGCTGCGACGTAGCTCAGTTTGAATTAGGGTAAATAATTCGTCATATCGAGGCTCAACCACTTCGGCTAGCGCTTGGCGCGATAGATCCCGAGGCGGTCTGTCACCTACACTAGGGACTTTAATCGTCTCATCTGCATTCGCCAGTTGAGCCAAGGCACAGGCATACTGAATTTTAAGCTTCTCAGCGTGCTGCGCAGGTGTTCGCAATGCCATGGCGATATCATTAGTTACTTGATCACCAGCAATAGGAATCACACCCGTGTGCCGAATAGAACCTGCCGTAAATACCGCGATATCGGTAGTGCCACCGCCAATATCGACCATGCAAACGCCTAGTTCTTTCTCGTCTTCGGTCAGCACCGCGTAACTGGACGCGAGCTGTTCCAACACAACACCATCGACTTCTAAGCCACAGCGGCGCACGCACTTTTCAATATTCAAAATGGCATTAGTCGCGCCTGTTACTAGATGCACTTTGGCTTCTAGGCGAACTCCAGACATACCAAGCGGCTCTTTAATGCCTTCTTGGTGATCGATTAAATACTCCTGCGGTAATATATGCAGGATTTTCTGATCTGCCGGAATTGCCACTGCACTGGCAGCATCAATTACGCGCTCTAAATCGTGTTCGGTTACTTCGCGCTCACGAACGGCAACAATCCCGTGAGAGTTCATGCTGCTGATGTGACTACCAGCGATACCCACCGTTACCGAATGGATCTTACAACCAGCCATTAACTCAGCTTCTTCTACTGCCCGCTGAATTGATGTAACTGTTGACTCGATGTTAACAACGACACCTCGTTTGAGCCCACGGGATGGATGAGAGCCGATACCGACTACTTCAACTTGGCCATCCGCCAATACCTCCGCAACTAGACACACCACTTTTGAAGTGCCTATATCAAGTGCGACGATCATATTATGCTCAATTTCCATCTTAGCGACCGATGATTAACTCGTGAAAGTACGTTAGTAATAAGTAATTTGTAAATTATATGCTATCTGGTGTTTAAAAACAGCTGAAACCGCAGCGTTTACATTAAGTATAAATGTACAAAAAATCACCAGTATATGCCAATACTAAATCGGCAATTATTTATAGAACTTTAACGTTTTATTGTTATTTCAATGAGATAGCGATCTCTTTATTTTTCAAACTTTGCTAAAAAGCTAAAAACTTCCGCCAAAAAACCACCGGTTATTTTTTAACCAAAATCAAAATCCTATTTTGAAAAAAACGTACATATCAAAACTTAATTTTGATTAATATATAAAATATCAATATTTGATTTTGATTATTCATAGAAATATCAAAAACCAATTATGATTAAATCTCTCACAAAAACTCATTCACTTTTGGGTTTTATAGCTCACCAAAAACTAAGCGTAAACACTAGTCACCCTGCTTATTCATCTGCTCAACAAACCTTTTTAAAGGTATCATTTTAAATTTACGAAGCTGTGATCTTAGCTGATGATAAGTCAAACCCAACTTACCAGCTGCCATTTTTTGGTTATAGCCGCTCACTTGCAGGGCTTCTATGAGCAAGCGCTGCTCCAATCCCCTAACCTGAGTTTCTAAATCTGCCGCTTCATCCTTTTGCACCTCCCACTGAGGTTTATTTAAGTTGGGACGTTCAGTGGCGTCCGGCCCGTTGGGCGAAGCTGAGATAACCGTCGACTGTTGTGAAGAATCAATATCGGCTCCTACTGCAGACGAGACATGCCAAGGTGCGATAAAGGGGTTAATCACCATGGTTTCAATTGCCCGCTCGTGATTTGACTCACGATACACACTGCGCTCTACAGCGTTTTTTAGCTCTCTTACATTGCCGGGCCAAGCGTAACTCAACAGGTCATCTTGTGCGGCGGCGGAAAAACCGGGGAAATACTCGCGCCCTAACTCAATGCACATGCGCTGGGCAAAGTGCTCAGCCAACAACAAAATATCATCTTGGCGATGGCGCAAGGGCGGGATATGAATCACATCAAATGCTAGGCGATCTAAAAGGTCCGCTCGAAAAGTCTGCTCTTCTCGCATGTTTAATAGGTCTGCATTGGTGGCTGCTATTAACCGAACATCGGCCTGCAAAGTTTGCTGCCCGCCTACACGCTCAAACTCACCATATTCAACAACACGTAATAACTTCTCTTGTACCATTAATGAGCTGGTACCTAACTCATCCAAAAACAAACTTCCGCCTTCAGCCCGTTCAAACCGCCCTACATGACGCTTAGAGGCTCCTGTAAAAGCTCCGGATTCGTGTCCAAACAATTCACTTTCAAGCAAGTTCTCATTCATTGCCGCGCAATTGAGTTTGAGAAAAGCTTGATCCCAGCGTCCCGACAAAAAATGAATCCGCTCTGCGACTAACTCTTTACCCGTTCCCCGCTCCCCAATAACCAGCACGGGCTTATTTAATGGTGCCAATCGCGAAATCTGGTCCATTAGATCAAGCATCAGGGAAGATTCACCTAATATTTTTGTCTTATCACTTAGCCTCATAAACTAAAATTTAGCATTAAAAGCTATAAATTAGCCATAAAAACCAGCCACAAATCAAAAAAACATCTTACCAATAACTAAAATTCATATAAATCAGCAACTTAAAAACATGGCACAGTTATAGCTATGTACCTAACATCAACACATCTACCCCGACACCTGTTTTGCCGGGTGTGTTTAACCAAAAAGGCGATAACAGCCACAGGAGATTCATATGGGTATCTTTTCTCGTTTTCAGGACATCATTAACGCGAACATAAACTCTTTATTGGATCGCGCTGAAGATCCGGAAAAAATGATCCGCCTCATGATTCAAGAAATGGAAGAAACACTGATTGAGGTACGCTCAACTTCCGCCAAAGTATTGGCCGATAAGAAAACATTAGAACGCCGCATGGCCGCTCTTGAAAAAGAAGCAGACACCTGGGAAGAAAAAGCTGCTTTAGCTTTACTAAAAGACCGTGAAGATTTAGCGCGTGCTGCATTAGCAGAGCAATCAGCTGCAAATGAGACCTTAGAGATTGCAAAAGAAGAATTGCTTGCGTTAGATTCGCATGTACTTGACCTCAATAGCGAAGTTGCGCAGCTACAACAAAAGCTAAACGATGCTAAAGCTAAGCAAAAATCTATGCTAGCTCGCGAACAAACAGCACGATCTAAGCTTGAGATTCGCCGCCGCTTTAACCGTGACAAACTGAATGAAGCGTTCGAAAAATTTGAACGTTATGAAAGAAAAATGGACGATATGGAAGCGGAAGTCGAAAGTTACGATATAGGCAGCAAAGACTTAGCCGATGAAATTCAAGACCTAGCCCGCGACGAAAAGGTCGATCAAGCGCTCGAGCAATTAAAAGCGCGCATGAGCCAAAAAGCAAAATAAATGCGGCTCACTTTAATGGTAATGGGTGGGAGTTATGCTTGCTCCCTCCCTCTAACGAGTGGTGATCAATAATGTCCAGTTTTGTGTTCTTTTTTGTTCCGACGGTCATTTTCCTCGGCTTAGTGCTCCCTTTATGGTTGGTGCTTCACTATGCCGCTACATGGCGGGCTTCTAAAGGGCTCTCTGAGGAGGACAAACAAACACTGGAGGCGACATTAAACGAACTCGATCGCGTAGAAGAACGCCTTCAAACCCTCGAAACCATCTTAGATGCCGAGCAGCCTGATTGGCGTGATCGCCATTCTGCCTAGGAAAAAGGAGTACTTTATGTTTGATGCTAAAAACCGCGGTTGGGATATCGACCTATTCAGAAGTCGACGTTCTCGCTGGATTGCCGGAGTATGTGGTGGTTTAGCCGAGAATATGAACTGGTCACCTACCGGCTTACGAATTATAGCGATACTACTGTTTATGTTTACCGGGTCTTTTGCTTTCTTAGCCTACATTGCAGCTTGGTTTCTTATAGCAAGCCGCTCCGAGGCTCCTTATGCTGGACGGACCTATAACCACGAAACGCCCCCTAAAAATCCAAACGGGCCGCAAAATATTAAACAGAAAGTATTTAGTCATAAAGAAGCCGCCACCAGCCGCATTTACGAAATACGTGACCGACTCAGCTCAATAGATCAACGTATTCGCGCGATGGAAACGCACGTTACTTCTAAAAAATACCAATTCGATCGTGAGTTACACCGCACTCAAAAACCGTAAGCTGATCCAGTCTTACGCCCACTAAAAAGCCGCATGAATGCGGCTTTTTATCAATATTCCAAACAACATATTCAGCTAGTGATCCATTGCCTTATCTTGCAAATTTTTCGGAATCTCTTTTTTACCGGAAACCCCCAGCTCATTCAGCTTCATCGCCTGCTGAACCAAATTGCCGCGCCCCGTCGATAATCGACCATAAGCCTGCTCATAAGAATCTTGGGCGCGATGCAGGTGCTTACCGATATCCTCCAACGACTCCACAAAAATCACAAACTTATCGTAAAGGTCAGCTCCCCGCTTCGCTATCTCTTGCGCATTTTGGTTTTGGTGCTCATATCGCCAGATGTTTTGAATCGTTCTAAGAGTAACCAACAAAGTGGCAGGGCTCACCAACATAATGTTGCGATCAAATGCAAATCGAAATAATTCCGGGTCATTTTCTAAAGCCAATAAAAATGCGCCTTCAACTGGAACAAACATCAACACAAAATCGAGGGATCGCACACCTTCTAGTTTTTCATAAGCCTTGTTGCTCAGGCCTCTGACATGATTGCGCAATGAAACTTGGTGCGATTTCAGGTGATGCTGTCTAACCTGCTCATCATCACTGGAGCAATATTGTTCGTAAGCCGTTAGCGAGACTTTAGCATCAACAATGACATCTTTGCCGTCAGGTAGATGCACAATCACATCCGGCTGATAACGTTGATGTTGATCCTTTAAGGTAACCTGCACCTGATATTCATGACCTTTGCGCAAACCCGATTCTTCTAAAACCCGCTCAAGAATAACCTCACCCCAATTACCTTGAGTTTTACTCTCGCCACGCAGCGCTTGTGTAAGGTTAATCGCATCTTGACTCATCTGCTGATTCAGCTGCTTTAGCTGATGAATCTCGGCATGCAGCGCCCTGCGCTCCTTGGCCTCTTGTACATACACATCTTCTACTTTGCGCTTAAAATCTCCTAGCTGCTCGCGCAAAGGCGTGAGTACCATACCCATTTCTTTTCGACTATTTTCAGAGAAACGCTGCGATTTTTCATCAAAGATCTGGTTCGCTAGATTTTGAAACTCCTGCCGCAGCTGGTCACGCGCCTCACTCAGCAAGCGTATTTTCTCTTCATGACTTGCCCGCTCAGCTTGATAACGCGCGTCCATTTCAGCCATTTGAGTTTGTCGAATAGACAGCTGCTCGTGCAGTTCACCATTTTCATAAACAAGCTGCTCGAGTTTATCTTCCAACTTAGCAGCTTGCCGGCCTTGTTCTTCGTAACGCACTTCATTTAATCGATATTGCTGCAATGATTCTTCTAGGGTCTGCTGCGCAGCCATCCAACGCGAACGCTGTGCTAACAATATGAGTAACATAACAACAAGCACGCACAAGCCGACAATCAGTGCCGCCACCAAAGAGGAATCAGCTAATAATGACGATAACGTCATGTCTTCACCAGTAATAGTAGAGAGCAGCGATCGCAACGATAACCAGCAAAGTCATCAAACTCAGATTGATCAAATCGCTCCATAAACGCTGAAAAAACACGAAATGCACAACCGGAAAGCTGATAAACACACATACGAGCGGAATCCACCACTCCAGCTGTCGCATACCGTAAGCTAACGCCCCCACCAGCGTAAGAGCCGCCAAGTTACCAGCAAATACAACCGCAACCTGTGCATTGCGGCTAGCTAATCGTCCTGTCTTTTGTTCTTCAGGTAGTTTATTAATATCCCGAGCACTGAGCGCAGCTGACATTGCAACGAAGCCCGAAAACAAAAAAACAAATAATGGTTCCACAACGAAAACTCCAACAACTGATGAATAAGCGGGTGATTGTAGATCAAAACGCAGTTCAACCCTATATGCGTCTTCATATAGCGTACATAAGGGTGCGATAAGCTAGCGTTTAAAACAATTTAGAGTGGTATCATATTACCCAATAGCCGCGCACAGCCGCGTAACCCAAAACACGCAATTCAGCACCAAGCTGATTTGCGAGTCACTTACTGTTAAGAGAGATCCCGCAACAATGGAGTACTTGGTTAACGAAGCCGTAGAAGATTATGCCTTTTTAAACACAAGCGAAGAGCCCGCTTTACTAAAAGAGCTAATCGATGCCACTAACCAAAATATGGGCTGGCCTCAAAAACTTTCTGGCCGCCTAGTAGGCCGAACGTTAAAGATGCTGAGTGCGATACATCAACCCAAGCGTGCATTAGAGATTGGTATGTTTACTGGCTACTCGGCTCTGTCTATTGCCGAAGGCATGCCAGAGGATGGAAAACTAATTTGCTGCGAGACTAACCCTCGCGCTATTGAGTTTGCCCAAACATTTTATGATCGCAGCGAACACGGGCACAAAATCGATGTAATTTTCGGCCGTGCCTTAGATACATTAGCCACACTTGAAGGCCCATTAGACTTTACATTTATTGACGCCGACAAACGTAATTACCTGAATTATTGGTTGGCTGTTAAAGAGCTGACACGACCGGGTGGTTTGATCATTTTAGACAACGTGCTTTGGTCAGGTAAGGTAGTACAACCTGAATCAGAAATAGATGACACCTTAGTGGAAACTAACCGTATTATTGCTGCTGACCCTGACTTTGAGAATGTATTTTTAACCGTGAGAGATGGCTTGAACGTAGTCAGAAAGCTTAGGTAATCCCAACAAATAAGCCATTTGATATTGATATAAGTAGTAAGGAGTAACAGGTTGAAAAAATGGATTTTAGCAAGCCTGGCAATATTGATAGTTATCCCAGTGGCGCTCTATTTAGCCTTACCCTTTTTGGCGAGCAAGGCTGTAGAAAGCTGGTTAAGCGAACAAGGATTTGACGACCCGCATTTCGATGTCGCTTACCCCACTAATCGTGAGCTACTGATCAAACAGTTAGAAGTCACCAAAAACACGCCGGACCGCCATTCCACACTCAAAGCAGGCCCTGTTACCTTACATTACAGACCTTTAACACTGCTGTTTTCAGGGACGTTTGAGCGGATAACTATCCCCGAGGCTTCACTTGTCATCTCGACAAAGGATCTCAACCAATCGGAAAATATAGCTAACACTGAAGCTTCTGCATTCGCTGTAGAATTAGCAAACTTCTTACCCTCTTTTTGGATAGAGCAAACACCGGCTGCCGAAATTTTAATTGGCCAATTGACGACTACCTTGCAGTTAGGATCGCGCCCAGACATTAAACTGGTGGGTAACATTGCCCTGCAAAACCAACAACTGTTTAGCCGTGTAGAAGGCTACTATGATGCTCAACCTTTGGCCCGTGCTGACCTACATTTCACGGCCAACGACCGCTTCTCGTTTTCGCTATTACACGACAACCAGTCCGTTATCGATGTAGAAGGTAGAGCGGTCGAAGACGAAAAAGCTATTCTGATTGCCGCCAACCATGAAACTAATCTAGCTAAAGCTCACGAGCTGCTATGGCAGATTCCCGGCTCGATTGCTCAAATCATTCCTGGTTTTACCGGCGCCCTCAAGGGCCGAGCAAAAATCAGTTTGCAGCGCACGCTGACCCAAGATACAACCGCCTGGCTGCAAGCATTAAGCTTTGAGGACAGTAGCAAAACAAATATTGTGGCGCTGTCTCCGCTGGAAACGATAAAAGTAGTGAACCTCAACATAGAAACCGAAACACAATTGACCAATGACAAAGGCTTGCAAGTCCAGGTTACACCTAAAAGCAAAATAACAGCACTCAACTTAGGCAACAATGACTGGCATATCGACAAACTCGACTTCACTACCCAAAGCCCGATTACGGTGAATTATTTTGATAAACTTACCGTGTCACCATTTCGCATCAGCCTGGCCTATAAAGATGCTCAATTTGGTGTAATGACGCTTGCTAGCGAACCCATTGAACTCGATATCCAATCTGTTAACGCCGCCAAGCAAACTTTCTCCGCGGGCTACACTCTAAAAGAGCTTAAAGTACAGTTAGGTAAAGATCCTATACCGCCCTTTTTTGCAAAGGGTCTTTTCACCTTTACACCAGATACTCTGAAAACCAGCTACTTCTTTGTTAACGAGCCTTTAGATATCGATCTCTCAGGTGACCTTTCATATGTGATTAATAACAAGCTACTTAAAACCAACTGGCACCTTAAAGAAATACCAACCAATGAGCTGCCGCTTAAATGGCGCAACTACCTCCCCTTTAAATGGCCTATCGACATACAAATTGGCGAGGGGTTCTACAGTCAAAACGGCGCTCTCAGTTGGTGGGACGGTACGCTGGATGGAAAGATCAATCACCTGATGCGTGATCTTCATGTAATGTATCAAAAGGTTGCTATCGAAGGCATTAACGCCAAGAGCACCACCTTTTTGCGTGACAAACGAATCGATGAACAAGGCACATTGACCGTGAAACAGGTTGAGCAGGGTTATTCTTTGCAAAAACTAAACGCCGAATACCGCATCAACCAACTTACGTCTAAAGACCCCATCATTAACATTAACGCCCTACAAGCTGAGCTATTAGGCGGCACGTTAACAGCAACTCCTTTTTACACTACGTTTAACGATATGAATATACGTACCGATATTGAGGTCAGTGAACTTTCGTTAAACCAACTACTCCAACTTGAGAATCAACCCGGCTTAACTGGTCAAGGCCTATTGAGTGGGCGAATTCCCTTAACCTACCATCAAGGCAAACTAGCGGTTAAAGCAGGAGATATTAAAGCGGTACAACCCGGAAATATCCGCTATGAACCGACGGATAATGTGCGACAAATGGGGCAAAATAATCAAGGATTGGGGATCGCACTTAAAGCGTTGTCTAATTTTAATTACACAACATTAAGCGCCAATGCCAATTATCAGAGCAATGGTGATTTGTTGCTGCAAACGCAACTATCGGGTAGCAACCCTGATTGGAATAAGGGACAACCAGTTAACTTCTCGATCAACATAGAAGAAAACTTGATACAGCTTATAAAGAGTCTGCAATTTGCTGACAAATTAGCAGAGCAACTTCAGCATAAAAAACAATAACAAGGCGGCGGAGCTAACTAATGTTATTACCAAAATACAGCGTGCCTACAACCATTTTACTCACCTCGCTATTACTGACAGCGGGGTGCTCACCTAAGGTACAAGTCGAAGTCCCTAATGAGCCTATTACTATCAACCTCAATGTTAAAATTGAGCACGAGATTCTTGTTAAAGTTGATAAAGAAGTCGACACCCTACTCACTAATCAAAAAGATCTATTCTAGGGAAGCATCATCATGAAGATAAAACACATTGCGAATACCTTATTCTTATCTTTGCTGCTTTCATTACCCGCTTTTGCTTTGAGCTTAGACGCGGCAAAAAGCCAAGGGCTCGTAGGGGAAACCCCACAAGGATACATAGCGGCCGTGAGCGCTAATGCCGACAGCTCTGTTAAGCAGCTGGTAGACAGCATCAACACTCAACGTAAAGCGGCTTATCAAGAGAGCGCTACCAAAGCAGGCGTAGCTACCGATATTATCGCCAAACGTATGGCTCAACGGCTTTACCAAAGAGCTGAGTCAGGAGAGTACCTTTTACAACCCGACGGTCGCTGGACCAAACAGTAATTACTTTTTCCATCTGCCCTATACTAATTAAGAGGTTTATATGGCAAAGCAGAAAGATTCCGGCTTTTTTACGTATCGGAAATTACATTTTTTGGGCTTAGTATTGTCGGGGTCTTCTGTTGCCGTTGCTGCCAGCTCCCTCAGTAATGAGCTTGGCGATATTCAATGCGCTGCTTGTATTGCTATTCGCTTTTGCTTGCTGTGCTTAACGTTTATTTTCTTACTGGGCTTTATCATTAACCCTTGGAAATTTGGCCAACGCTTACTGGGTTTTTGTACTGCCCTGCTTGCCACCGTGGGCTTGTTACTCACCGGGCGGTATCTGTGGTACGCACCGGATATGCCGACCCCTTCGGACTCTTGCAGCTTACAACTCGACTCTTGGCTCGGTTTACTACCCAATAATTCCGGATTGATGGTTTTTTTTACCGAACAGAATGAATGTCTTCCAACGACAACAAATTTCTTGGGTTTATCGCTCCCACAGCTTACATTACTGCTATTTATACTATTGTGTATTATCAGCTGGCGAATTGTGCTCCGAAGTCCTCGTCAGCGCGTATCACTGTTTTAAATACAGTTCCTAGCGATGGAAGACTATGAAAAAGCAAATTAGCGCTGGATTATTAGCCATATTACCTGCGATTAGCTATGCCGCTGATCCATGGACATTTAATACCTACTTTGAAAACGACCTATTTGATGGTACTGATCAAAGTTATACCAACGGCATTCGTTTTTCATGGGTATCGCCCGACCTCGACAACTACCTTTTAGATGAGCGTATCCCTCTTTGGCTGCGGCGCATCAACGCACAATTTAGCCCCCTATACCCCGTTACAGAAAGCTACACAGATAATGTCCAAAGAAAGCTCATTTTTACCATTGGCCAAGAGATGTATACGCCAACGGATAAAAAACGCAAAACAGTCGATCCAGACGATCGCCCTTTTGCCGGTTGGCTTTATGCCGGGTTTGGCTATCACGCCAAAACCGATAACAAAATGAACTCAGTTGAGGTCAACTTAGGCGTAGTAGGCCCTGCCTCCTACGCCCACGAAACACAAGATTTTATCCACGATCTAAGAGGCATAGAAACCTTCCAAGGTTGGGATAACCAATTGCGTAACGAGCTAGGCATACAAGTTGTTTATGAGCACAAGCATCGCTTATTCAAAAACACTTTGCATAACGATATCAGCTACGACTTTATTACCCATGCGGGCGGCAGTGTAGGTAACGTTGCAACCTACGGCAACCTAGGCGCTGAATACCGAATTGGTTGGAACCTCCCTGATGACTTTGGTACATCAGCCTTGCGTCCTGGTGGCGATAACAGCGCACCGGGAAACAGTGACCCTCGACTGCGTTATGAAGGTCGCGGTATTCATGGCTTTGTATCGATTGATGCGCGCGCAGTTTTACACAACATCTTTTTAGATGGAAATACCTTCACGGATAGTCACTCAGTAGACAAAGAGTATTTTGTAGCCGACGCGGCCATCGGTGTGTCGGCAATCTATGATCGTTGGAAGATATCGTACGCGCATGTTCACCGCACAAAAGAGTTCAGGTCTCAGAAAAAACCACAACGTTTTGGTTCTATTAGCGTTTCTTATTCCTATTAAGTGAAAAGATACGCCCTACTCTACCTTCTATTTTTTTGCGGCAGATAATTCAAAAACTGCCGCAAAAAAACCTTTAAATTCAATCAGTAGGCACCTAGAAGCAAACTCAGATCTATTTTTCCTTTCTAAAATTCCAGGAAACATAAGTTTCCTATAGGAAATTTCTACTTTTTTACCATACATCCGCCTGCGGTTTTGCGCTATCATTGGCCCAATTTCGTATCGCTAATCAGCGGCTATCAGACCCAGTCAGGATTCAATACTCATGAGCGAAACCTCCCGTCCGTTAACTGACCTGCAGAACCGATCTGCTTTCATCGAACGCCACATAGGCCCATCGCACGACGAACGCGATGCCATGTTAAGCGAATTAGGCGTAGATACGCTGGATACCCTAATTGATCAGACAGTACCCGGTAGTATCCGAGTGAAAACCCCTATTCCACTAGATACACCACGGACGGAAGTTGAAGCACTGGGTTACCTTAAAGCAGTCGCGAGCAAAAATGTAATTAATCGTTCTTTGATTGGCATGGGCTACACTGACACCATTACACCTAACGTCATTCTACGTAATGTATTGGAAAACCCAGGTTGGTACACAGCGTACACACCTTATCAACCTGAAGTATCACAAGGTCGTTTAGAAGCCATCCTAAACTACCAACAGATGGTATTAGATTTAACAGGCTTAGACTTAGCTAACGCCTCCTTGCTTGATGAATCCACTGCTGCGGCAGAAGCGATGACATTGTGCAAACGCATGTCTAAAGCAAAGCGTAGCAACCTCTTTTTAGTTGATGAGAACCTACACCCGCAAAACATCGACGTTATCCAAACACGCGCTGAGCCGCTAGGTTATGACGTGATCGTTGGTGACTTAAACACCTTATTAGACGAGCACGAACCTTTTGGTGTTGTAGCTCAATACCCCGGCACTCACGGTCAAGTCATCGACCTAACCAGCCTCATTGAAAAAACGCATGACAAAAAAGCACTGTTCTGTGCAGCTGCCGATATCATGAGCTTAGTGATGCTTAAATCACCAGGTGAAATGGGTGCGGACGTTGCATTTGGCTCAGCACAACGCTTTGGTGTTCCTATGGGGTATGGTGGTCCGCATGCCGCATTTTTCGCGACTCGCGATGCCTACAAGCGCTCTGTTCCTGGCCGTATTATTGGTGTCTCTGTGGATACGCGTGGCAAAAAAGCATTGCGTATGGCCATGCAAACACGTGAGCAACATATCCGCCGCGAGAAAGCGACATCGAACATCTGTACCGCGCAAGTATTGCTGGCTAACATGGCCGGTTTTTACGCGACGTACCACGGACCTGAAGGCCTTAAAACCATTGCGCAACGTATCCACCGTTACACGGATATTTTGGCAAGCGGCTTAGAAAATAAAGGTATCAAGCTGGTTAACAGTACATGGTTCGATACCCTCACCATCGATTTAGGTGCTAACCGAGACGCAGTTTACGGCAAGCTACTGGATGCAGGCATCAATACACGTAAAGTAAATGATACCCAGCTAGGCATGACGTTTGACGAGCGTACAGACGATGCTCTTATCCTAGACTTATTCGCTACCATCATTGGTGCAGATCATGGCCTATCGGTTGAAGCCCTTGATAAAGCTCGTGACTCAATCCCAGCCGAATGTGTTCGCCAATCAGCCATACTGACGCATCCTGTTTTCAACAGCTATCACAGCGAAACAGAAATGCTGCGCTATCTAAAGCAGCTTGAAAATAAAGATATCTCTCTGGCAAATAGCATGATCGCCCTCGGCTCTTGCACCATGAAGCTAAACGCTACCGCCGAGATGATCCCTGTAACCTGGCCTGAATTTGCTAATATTCACCCGTTCGCTCCATTGGATCAGGCAGCGGGTTACCAGCAGATGCTAAGCGAACTAGACGAGATGTTGAAAGCAATTACCGGCTTCGATCACATCTGCATGCAGCCCAACTCCGGTGCTCAAGGTGAATATGCGGGCTTATTAGCCATTCGCAACTTCCATTTTGCCAATGGCGATCATCACCGCAACATCTGTTTGATCCCATCATCAGCACACGGTACCAACCCCGCTTCAGCTGCATTGGCGGATATGAAAGTGATTGTTGTTGCCTGCGATGAAAAAGGTAACGTCGATATCGACGACCTGCGCGCTAAAGCCGAGCAACACAAAGATGACCTTAGCTGCTTGATGATTACCTACCCATCAACACACGGTGTTTATGAAGAAGGAATCCGCGACATTTGCCAAATTATCCATGATAACGGTGGCCAAGTGTACATGGACGGCGCAAACTTAAACGCGCAAGTGGGCATCTCCCAACCGGGTGAAATCGGTGCAGACGTCTCACACATGAACCTGCACAAAACTTTCTGTATCCCACACGGTGGAGGCGGCCCTGGTATGGGTCCTATCGGGGTTAAAGCACATTTAGCGCCTTTCGTTGCGAACCACGCCGTACAAACCATTTCAGGTGGCCCGAAAGCCGGTAATGGTGCCGTTTCAGCAGCACCATGGGGCAGCGCAAGCATCCTACCTATCTCATGGATGTACATCAAAATGATGGGTGGCGAAGGCCAACGCCTAGCGACTGAATACGCTATTTTGAATGCTAACTACTTAGCTAAAAAATTAGCTGAGCACTACCCTGTTCTTTACACTGGCCGTAATGATCGTGTAGCGCACGAGTGCATCATCGACCTGCGCCCATTGAAGGAAGCATCCGGTATCAGCGAAGAAGACGTCGCTAAACGCCTGATGGACTTCGGCTTCCACGCACCGACTATGTCGTTCCCGGTACCGGGCACACTCATGATCGAGCCAACCGAGTCCGAATCAAAAGCCGAACTCGATCGCTTTATCGAAGCCATGGCGCAAATCCGCAGCGAAATTGCCCAAGTGGAACACGGTGAGCTAGACGCCGAAAACAACCCACTCAAGCACGCGCCACACACAATGGACGATTTAGTGGACTCAGACTGGAACCGTCCTTACACCCGCGAACAAGCAGTATTCCCAGCACCATTCGTACGTATGGGTAAAGTATGGCCAACGGTGAACCGTATCGACAACGTATATGGCGACCGCAACCTGTTCTGCTCGTGTGTGCCTATGGACGCTTATGATACTGCTGAGTAATGATGTCAGTTACAAATAAAGTTTGTGAGTAGATAAAATTCGCTCAAGTGATAAGGAGAACCGTGTGTTCTCCTTTTTTATTTTCTTATTAGATATTTGAAGTAACAGTTATATTGAGTTTGTCAGATGCAAACCATCTAAAATAACATTAACAAAGAGACATACTATTTCAGCCCTACCGTATTCACGTGTGCTTTTCGTCTTTGGGTTACTTCAACCACAAGCATGTAATCTTGGCTATTCTTACTTATCATCACCTATAGAAAATAGCGCTTAATCGACAAAAATCTTTAAATTTAATTTGCATCAAAAATGATGATGCAAAATTAGATTGACACCTCATCGTAACTGATACAAAATTTTTGCATCATTAACTATGAATACATCAAAAAATGAAGCTTAAACAGATCGCAACCATCAATGCAGGCTATCCATTTCGGGGCAAAATCCCTGAAGTGCTAGGCTCTGCTGTGGTCGCGGTTCAGATGAAGGATGTCTCGCTAACCGAAGGGATTCGCTGGCCAGACTGTTTAGAAACAGAACTAACCGGCAAGCGTGAACCCGACTACCTCACCACAGGTGATATTTTAGTGGCCGCTCGTGGCAACCATAACTACGCCGTACAGGTGGATCAGTCATTGGCTTCTGCAGGCAAGCGGGCTGTTGCCGCGCCGCACTTTTTTGTGGTCAGCCTGAAGAAGAAAGACATTCTGCCCGCGTTTATGGTGTGGCTACTGAATCAGGCACCGGCTCAGCGATATTTTGAGCAGAATGCTGAAGGCACCTTAACAAAAAGTATTCGCCGCAGTGTGCTGGAAGATGTCCCAGTAGTTGTTCCGCCACTTGCCAAGCAGCGAGCAATCATTGCGATGGCCAACACTTTGGGTGAAGAACAAAGGCTGATTCAGAGGCTAGTAAACAACGGTGAGCGCATGATGGGCACAATCGCCAACGACTTGTACCTAGCGCATGACCACTAAACAGCCAACACAACGAATTTAAGACTTGAACCGGGCCAGCCATTGATTGGCCCCACTAAAAGGAAGCAATGGATGAACGATACAGCCATGAGCGGGAACGATAAGATTAACCAAGACAGCATCAACAAAGCGCTGTGGAGCGCCTGCGACACCTTCCGTGGCACCATCAGCGCCGATACTTATAAAGACTTCATCCTCACAATGCTGTTCCTCAAGTACATCTCAGATGTATGGCAGGATCACTACGATGGCTACAAGGCCGAGTACGGCGACGAGCCGGAACTCATCGAAGAGATGATGAAAAACGAGCGCTTTGTCTTGCCTAAGGCGGCCAGTTTCTATGCCCTGTACGAACGCCGTCACGAACCCGGTAATGGTGAGCGCATCGACCAGGCATTGCACGCCATTGAAGAAGCCAACGGCACCAAACTGAAAGACGCCGGTAAAAGCGTATTCCAAGACATCAGCTTTAACACTGACAAACTAGGTGAAGAAAAGCAAAAAAACACCATTTTGCGTCACCTACTAGAAGACTTTGCCAAACCCGAGCTAAACCTAAAACCCAGCCGTGTCGGCACACTGGACGTGATTGGTAACGCCTACGAATACCTGATCAAGCTCTTTGCAGCGAGCGGTGGTCAGAAAGCCGGTGAGTTTTATACCCCGCCAGAAGTCAGTGACCTGATTGCCGAATTATTAGACCCACAACCGGGTGACAGCATCTGCGACCCAGCCTGTGGCTCGGCCTCGCTGTTAATGAAATGCGGCAGCAAAATCCGCAAAAACCGCGACAGTAAAAACTACGCCCTGTACGGGCAAGAGGCCATTGGCTCCACCTGGTCGCTGGCCAAAATGAACATGTTCCTGCACGGCGAAGACAACCACAAGATCGAATGGGGCGACACCATCCGCAACCCTAAGCTGCTGGATAAAAACGGCGACTTGATGCTGTTTGATATCGTAACCGCTAACCCGCCATTTAGTTTGGATAAATGGGGCCATGATGAAGCCGAGCACGACAAATTCAGTCGCTTCCGCCGTGGCGTACCGCCGAAAACCAAAGGCGACTATGCGTTTATCCTGCACATGATTGAAACGCTAAAACCCGCTACAGGCCGCATGGGCGTTGTTGTGCCGCACGGTGTGCTGTTCCGTGGCTCCAGTGAAGGTAAGATTCGTAAGCAGTTAATCGATGAAAACTTACTCGATGCTGTGATCGGTCTACCCGAGAAACTGTTTTATGGCACCGGCATTCCCGCGGCCATTTTAGTCTTCAGTAAAACCAAATCGGACACCAGCACCCTGTTTATTGACGCTAGCCGCGAGTTTAAAGCGGGTAAAAATCAAAACCTGCTGACCGATGAAAATATCCAAAAAATCATCGCGACCTACAAAGCCAACGCAAACGTCGATAAATACGCCTACGTTGCCAGCCTCGAAGAAATTCGCGACAACGACTACAACCTCAATATTCCGCGCTACGTCGATACCTTTGAAGAAGAGGAAGAAATCGACCTGATGGCCGTACGTGCCGAGCGTGAACAACTGAAAGCGCAGATGGCCGAACTGGAAAGCCAGATGGCCAACTACCTGGAGGAGCTGGGTTATGACGCCATTCGCTAAGCTGGACGCCCTCAAGGCCAAACTGGATGAAAGTCGTCCGCTCGACAAGGCCGTCACTGCCAGCCTGCACGAAGAACTGGTGCTGCAATGGACCTATCACAGCAACGCCATTGAAGGTAACACCCTAACGCTGAAAGAAACCAAAGTAGCGCTGGAAGGCATCACCATTGGCGGCAAAACTCTGCGTGAGCACTTTGAAGCCATCAACCACCGCGATGCCATCCTGATGGTGGAAGAACTGGTAGAAAAGCAGCAGCCATTGGATGAATGGACCATCAAAAACCTGCATCAGCTGGTTTTGAAGAATATCGATGCTGAAAACGCTGGCCGTTACCGTGAGGTGAATGTGTTGATCTCCGGTGCTGAACACCGACCACCGAATGCCATTCAAGTGCCAGAGCTAATGGCTGAATTCAGCGACTTGTGCAGTAACCAAGCACAACAACTGCACCCAATTGAACGAGCCGCCCGTGTTCACGGCGAATTTGTGAAGATTCACCCCTTCGTCGACGGCAATGGCCGAACCTCGCGCTTGCTGATGAACCTAGAACTGATGAAAGCCGGTTTCCCCGCCACTGTAATCGAAGTCGCCCAACGACTGGATTACTACCAGGCGTTAGATCACGCCCATTGCACGGGCGACTACACCGACTTTATCCAACTGGTCGCCAACGCCGTTGAGAAAAGCTTTGCCACCTACTGGTGGGCACTGGGTATTGAAGTGGACATTGCCAAGTATCTGGAGGAGCTAGGTTATGGCTCGTAACATTCAGGAAGAAGCTATTCCCGAAGGCTGGAAGTATGACCTGCTAGATAAGTTTGCTACTCGGTGCAGTGGCCACACCCCAAGTAAAAGTTATCCAGAATATTGGGATGGCGGCATTAAATGGATTTCACTTACGGATAGCCATCGCTTGGATAATGGGTATATCCATGCAACAGGCAAAGAGATCTCTCTTGAGGGCATAAAAAACAGCTCGGCCGAACTGCATCCTGCCGAAACTGTTGTTTTGTCACGGGACGCCGGGATTGGAAAAAGCGGTGTGATGGCAGTACCTATGGCGGTTAGTCAGCATTTTATTGCGTGGAAATGTGATAACAGCGAGAAGCTGAATAGTTGGTTTCTATACAACTGGCTTCAGCTAAACAAAGCGGAATTTGAAAGGCAGGCTGTCGGTTCGACTATCAAAACCATTGGTTTGCCTTACTTCAAAAAGCTCAAAATCGCGGTGCCACCATATCCTGAACAAAAGAAAATCGCCCAAATCCTCTCCAACTGGGACAAGGCCATCACCACCACCAAACAACGGCTCGCCAATAGCCAGCAGCAGAAAAAAGCCCTGATGCAACAACTGATCACTGGCAAGCAGCGCCTGCTGGATCAGAATGGTGAAAGGTTTGAGGGGGAGTGGGAAAATATCAAGCTGTCAGATCTTTGTTTGAAGATAACAGATGGTGCTCATAATAGTCCTCCCAGCGTTCTGGAGGGCTACCCAATCTATTCAGTGAAAGATATGACACCTTTTGGCTTTTCGAATGACGATGTAAGGATTATTGGGGTCAACGATTATCGGGTGCTTTCTAAGCAGGGATGTAAGCCAGCTAAAGGTGATGTACTTATTGCAAAAGATGGTTCAGTGCTGAAGCATTGTTTTGTCGTAGAGGAAGATTTAGATGCTGTCGTTTTGTCATCCATAGCAATCCTCAGGCCAAACCCTGATCGGATCATTTCCGACTTTCTTGCCCAATATTTTTCTCAGGAGCATTTTAAGTTCTTTGTAAAAAAAGCTCTCACATCCGGTTCAGGTGTTCCAAGAATAGTTCTAAAGGATTTTAAGGGGATATTTTTTAAAGTCCCTTCAATATCTGAACAACAAAAAATCGCTGCCGTTCTCTCCGCTGCCGATCAGGAAATCACCGGCCTGCAACAGCAGCTGGACCACCTGAAACAAGAGAAAAAAGCCCTGATGCAGCAGCTGCTCACGGGCAAAAGTCGGGTTCAAATTAATTAAGTAGGGAGATTATTATGACAATGAAAATCTGGGAACAGCGCTTCATACCAAGCACTCCCTATTCCGCAAACGATGTTCGCAACGAGTGGGAACGAGATTACGCCCGCCTGATTCATTCGGCAGCGTTTCGTCGTTTGCAGTCGAAAACTCAGGTTTTGGGGCTCGGCGAAAGTGATTTTTACCGCACCCGTCTGACCCATTCGATGGAAGTTGCTCAGATAGGCACAGGGATTTTGCGTTGGCTCAAAAACAAGCATGCGGCTGATACCGAAATCATGGCAGCACTGCCACGTTCTGCGCTGATGAATACCATCTGCCTAGCCCACGATATCGGCCATCCTCCGTTTGGTCATGGCGGCGAAGTGGCGCTGAATGTATGTATGCGCGACCACGGTGGCTTTGAAGGCAACGGCCAGACTTTGCGAATTCTCTCGAAGCTGGACAAGTACACCGAAAGCAACGGTATGAATCCAACACGCCGCATGCTGTTAGGTATTCTAAAATATCCGGCGTCTTATAATCAGACTGTTCAAAATGAGGCCTATGGTGATGTGCCCGATCCGCGTTGGTTATGTAAAGCTAAGGAACAGCATCCACCTAAGTGTTATTTGGACAGTGAACAAGGAATTGTTGATTTTATTTTGGACCCGTTATCGCCAGAAGAAAGAGCCGAATTTACCAAGGTTTCTGAAAAGTACGATGATGATGGCAAAAGGAAACACGATAAGCCCAAGTACAAAGGACTAGATACCTCGATCATGGAGCTGGCCGATGATATTTCCTACAGCCTGCATGATCTGGAAGACGCTATTGCATTGGGGATGGTTACCCAGGCCGATTGGAACGAGCACTTTGAGTCAAAGCAGACGCTGTTCTCTGACTGTGATTTGAAATACAACGAAACCACCCAAGAGCTTTTCGGGCGTAGCCATATGCGTAAAAAAGCCATTGGTGGGCTGGTACATAAGTTCATTACCAGCACCTATGTAACCGATTCCGGCGTGCCGAGCGCAGAAACATCTTTGATCAAGTGGAATGCGAAGATGGATGAAGCTACCGAGCGACTGATGGAAAGCATCAAAAATCTGGTACTGGTCAAGGTGATCAAAAGCCCGAACGTCCAGCAGCTGGAGTTCAAAGGTCAGAAACTGGTGATGGAGTTATTCGCCGCATTGGAATCCGACCCCATGCGCTTGTTGCCAGATGATGGACAAAAACGCTTCAAGCAAGCATCAGGAAAACAGGAGCAAATGCGCGCCATCTGTGACTTTATCGCTGGGATGACAGACGAGTACGCTACTCGCTTTTATGAAAAGCTTTATCACCCGCACAAAGGCTCAATTTTTGATCGTCTTTAACTATACCTGCTCATGCTAACGGGAGATAACCGGTTATGACGGATCAGCTACCTTTGCCACCTGCGGGTGAGTTTGTATTATTCACATCCGATGATGGACACGCTCGGGTCGAGTGCCGCTTTGAATCGGACACCTTGTGGCTTTCCCAGGCTTCAATGGCGGAGCTTTATCAAGTAACACCTCAAGCAATCACCCAGCATATCCGGGCGGTTTATGAGGAGGGAGAACTTGATCAAAACTCAACCTGTAAGGATTACTTACAAGTTCAACTGGAAGGTAACCGCGAAGTTAGCCGGAAGCGATTGCATTACAGTTTACCGGTAATTCTGGGCGTTGGTTATCGTGTGCGATCAACACGCGGTACTCAGTTCCGTCAGTGGGCCACCCGTACATTACAAGAGTATCTGATAAAAGGCTTTGTGATGGACGACGAGCGTCTGAAGAACCCGCCTGTCGGGGCGTCGGTGGTGCCGGATTACTTCGACGAGTTGCTGGAGCGTATTCGCGATATTCGTGCCAGTGAACGCCGGATGTATTTGCGGGTGCGCGAGATTTTTGCGCTGGCGGCCGATTACCAGCCGTCTCTGAAAGAAACTACGCAGTTTTTCCAGATCATCCAGAACAAGCTGCATTTTGCGTGCTCCGGCCATACGGCTCCCGAGCTAATTTTTGAACGTGTAGACGCGTCAAAACCTAACATGGGGCTGAAGACCTTTAAGGGATCTGAGGTTCGCAAAGGTGATGTCACGACGGCAAAAAACTACCTGACAGAGCCAGAAATCAAAGAGCTGAACCGCATCGTTACCATGTGGCTGGATTTTGCTGAAGATCAGGCCGAACGCCGCCAGCAGATTTTCCTGCAAGATTGGCAAACCAAGCTTGATCAGTTTCTGCAGTTCAATGACCGCGAAGTCCTCACCGACTTTGGCCATATCAGCAAGAAACAGGCAGATGCCAAAGCCGCTGCTGAATACGAGCGTTTCGCCGAGCAGCGCCGCCGCCTGAAAGAACAGGCTGGCGAAAAAGACGTTGAAGAGCTATTGCAATGGCTGCCTCCAAAAAGTAAGGACACTAAATGACCACGAATAGGCTCCAAAATTCCAAGAAGAATTCAGTAGCTTACAAGGGTTTTACCCCTTTCTAAAATGTTCTGGTTGTATAGAACAATTTCACACAAAAGCCTGGCGCAAGGACCATAAAGGAAAAGCCAGAGAACAATGAATCTAACAAACGGAGTTTAAATGACAGCACAGTTCAACGGATCGCTAGATCAACTAAAAAGCCAATTATCTTCTTTAGAAGGCAAGTGGGATTGCACCCAACAGAATCGAGTCATGCTTCGTGCGAATGATGGTGTAATGAATTGGCATCCTAGTACAGGGAAAATCTCATTTCAGGGGAAAAAAGAAGGTAAGCAATGGATTGAAATCGAGGTGAAAGAATTGCTGTCATCTGTTAAGCAAAGTGAGTTAACTCAACGAATAGGCAAGTTGATTGCGGTTATCAGCGAAGGGATGTTTGAACGTGAAGAGATCATCTCCGTTGCGCTGCTGGGGGCCCTTTGTGGACAAAATACCTTTCTATATGGCCCACCAGGTACAGCCAAGAGCCTTATCTCCCGTCGTATAGCCTGCGCATTCAAGCAGCCGGCGTATTTTGAATACCTTATGAACCGCTTTAGCACTCCGGAAGATGTTTTTGGGCCGATATCGATTAAAGCGTTAAAAGAGGATCAATATACCCGTAAAACAGATCGTTACCTCCCTAAAGCTGAGTTTGCCTTCTTGGATGAGATCTGGAAGTCCAGTCCTGCCATTCTTAATACACTGCTAACACTGATTAACGAGCGTATATTCCGAAACGGAGAAGAGATTGAAAAGGCTCCGCTCAAGGCCCTTATAGCGGCTTCAAATGAAACGCCAGATGAAAATCAAGGTCTGGAGGCGCTTTATGATCGATTTATCGTTCGCCTGATGGTAGGGCCAATTGTACACTCTGATAATTTTGATCAGCTGTTAAATGGCCGACCTGTCAATGCAGATACTAAGGTGGCAGATGCATTAGCTGTTGAACAGCAAGAATGGGCTAAGTGGCAACAGCAACTGCATGAAGTGGATTTATCCAATGAAACAATGACCATCATCCATTTGATTCGTGAAGCACTTCTAGCGCAGGATGCAGAAAGAAAGGTGTATGTATCGGATCGCCGTTGGCAACGAGCAGCGATGTTAATGAAAGCATCTGCTTTTTTCAATGGTCGTAAGGAGACGAATCACAGTGATGCATTGTTGCTAAGTCACTGCTTATGGACGACAGAAGATAACAGAGAAACAGTTAAGAGCATTGTTGATCAGGCAGTAAAGGATACGGGCTTTGATAGTGAAATAAATTTAGCCGACTTAGATAGTAAAAAAGAAAAACTGGATATAGAAATAAACGAAGAGCTCTTTTTCTCAAAGGATATTTACGATACTGAAAACATAGAGGGACGTGATTATTTTAAAACAGTAGTTCAAACATATTCACACTCTTCTCGGGAGGAAACACTGTATATTGATTTTGATTATATGAAGTCAAATGATACGTTTAAGCCCGTGGATCGATCCGGTAACGAGATTGATAAAGTTACTTGTAACTTTGATGGCCAAGGAACCTGTCATATAGCTTTTAATCGTAATTACCACTCGTCTAATAATACTTCTTATAAGCCTGAGGTACTTTTTCATAAAGGTGATAAAAAGACGGAAGTTAACAACAGGTTGGTTGAATCTTTAGTCAAATCTGTCAGTGAATTAAAAATGCAGCTTGCTACGCTACTAGGTGAAGTCGAAAAGAAGCGCGTCGATTATGAGGTGAAATTAGAGTCTCTTTTTGTTCCAGCGAAGCAGTCACAGATCGCTATACATGGGATTACCGAACAAATCGAGGGCCTAAAGCTTCGCATTAAAGACTGTGAAAGACTGGAAGCTTTATGCGGCAAATAGACCAATTAGATCAGGCTGCGGACCAATTATTAGCCGACTTAAACGAAGATTATGGCTATTTAGTCCGAAAGTCAGACCGTTTATCTGACCAACTGACTCACCAACTGGAATGCTGGAAAACGGATGTCCGGAAAACGCTCTCAAAAGAATACCCATTTGGTGAATCAGAACAGAAGCTGGAAGCATGGACGCGGCTTATAGAGCAGGACGATATTCAACAAGATCCCTTTCAAGCCGCCTTTAAAGACTTTTTTAAGTTTTGTAAAAAGGTGAAATACCCTGAAAACCGTGAGTTTTGGCAGCAGCAGCTCAATCATCAAGCTGCGGATAAGAATGATACATTTACGATCGTTGGCCGTCTCTTGCAACAAGAGTGGCAAAAGCGGCTGGATAAAGCGAAAAGTGAATGGGAACTGGAAAAGATTAGTGTACTAAGACACCGTATTTTCAACAATTTCAAAGATATTTTGGCGGCAATAGAACGCGTGCGACCGTTGTTTGACACTCTGGGGCTTGATTTAGGGATATTTTTTGACCAATCAAAAGGTAAACTTTCCGAACAGGATTTTAAAGAGTTTCAACGCTGGGCAAACTATCTTGCAGAAGATGAAGGTGTTCAATCCTTATGCAGTCTGTTAGGCCGAGTCAGGCAAATTCAGCAATCGGAGAAACTAGAGCGTGTAAAAGCGGTACAGGCGTTCGAGGTTAATGCTCCTGATATCAATTCAAAAGAAGAAATTGTTGGTATTCGTTTAGGGCGCGATCTTGAGCACGTTTTGCCCAGTGAAAAAGCTTTGCTTTCTGATCCTGATACATCACTGTTATTTGATCTCAAGTATGTTGAGTCTCGTTTAATGTGCTTTGATATGCAGGGTATGCAGGCGCAAAAAGTTCATGCTGAAATAGAGTTAGAGCAGCAAGTGACTGAACAGGAAAAGCAAGGGCCTATTGTGATCTGTGTTGATACTAGCGGGTCAATGCAAGGTATGCCCGAGACAATTGCAAAAGCGGTGACTCTCTTTATGGCTAATAAGGCCCGGAGCGAACAACGCCCTTGCTATTTGATCAACTTCTCTACCCGTATATCGACACTGGACCTCAATTGCGAATGGGCTATTAAGAATGTAATCGACTTCTTGAAGATGTCTTTTTCTGGCGGAACAGATGTAGCACCTGCATTGAACCAATCGCTAAAAGTGATGCAGAAAGATGAATATCACAATGCGGATTTGCTTGTAATTTCAGATTTCATCATGGGGGGATTACCTAGCTTAGTTTTGAAAGAAATTGAAAAGCTCCGTGTTAACGGTAATCGTTTTTATTCTTTGGTAGTCGGGGAAGCTTTTATGTCTAACAGACTAAAAAGCCTCTTTGATCAAGAATGGATTTATGACCCTCAGCATAGCAGCATCCATGAACTTGTAGGATTTCAGCAGCGCTTAAGTCAGGAAATAGAGGTTTTACCAGTATGAACCCACCTCCAAAATTTCAGGAAGAATACAGTGCCAAGTTACCGGCGCTGACGCTATTGACCAACCTCGGGTGGTCATTCCTCTCTCCTGAACTCGCGTTAGCCGCCTGTGGTGGCAAGGCCGATGAAGTGGTTTTACACCAGGTGCTGCGCAGTGAACTCCAGAAGCGCACCTTCACCTTTGCAGGTAAAAGCTATCCGCTGTCTGAAAAGGCTATCGACAACCTGATTGCCGAGGTATGCAGCCCTGCACTCAACGAAGGCTTGTTAACCGCCAACGAGCGCCTGTACAACCACCTGCTGTATGGCATCTCCGTCACTGAGTTTGTGGATGGTAAAAAGGCCAGCCCGACGGTTGCGCTAATTGATTGGCAAAACCCAACCAATAACAGCTTTGTATTTACCGAAGAGTTTACTGTTACCCGCTCTGGCGGAGTCGAAAGCCGCAGACCGGATATTGTCTGCTTCGTGAATGGTATTCCTCTGGTGGTGATAGAGGCCAAGCGCCCGGATGGCAAGGCCCGATCTGGAAAAGGGGGAGGCCCCACCATTGACGAAGGCATTTCGCAAAGCCTGCGTAACCAGCGCCATGACGAAATCCCGCTACTGTTCGCCTATAGCCAGATGTTGCTTTCCATAAACGGCAACGAAGGCAGATATGGCACCTGCGGTACGCCCGCTAAATTTTGGGCCGCCTGGCGTGAAGAAGACATCACAGATGCCGAGATGTACGCCATCAAAAACAAGACGCTCAAAGACGAACAGTTGGCAGGCTTATTCGGCCACCGCCCGGCAAAAGACTTGGATTGGTACCAGAGCCTGACCGCTGCTGGGGAGCTGGCTGTTACTGGGCAAGATCAACTGCTGATCAGCTTGTTAAGCCCTGCCCGATTGTTGGAGATGACCCGTTACTTTACCTTGTTCGATAAAAAGGCTGGCAAAATCATCGCCCGTTATCAGCAGGTATTTGGCATCAAGCGACTAATTGAACGCATCAATACCCGAAGTAGCACTGGCGGCCGTGAGGGGGGCGTGATTTGGCACACCACTGGATCGGGTAAGTCATTCACTATGGTGTTTTTAAGTAAGGCGCTGATCCTGCACGAAAGCCTGAAGCAATGCCGTATTGTGGTGGTGACTGACCGGGTAGACCTGGAAACCCAGTTGAGCAAAACTTTTGCCTCTGGCGGCGAACTAGCCGGGAAGAAAGACAAAGAAGCAGCAATGGCGACCTCTGGCAAACGCCTAGCCGAACAGATTGGCAAAGGCACAGAGCGGATCATCTTCTCGCTGATCCAGAAGTTTAATACCGCTACCAAAATGCCAGAGTGTGTAAACAACAGCTCTGACATCATTGTGCTGATTGACGAAGGCCACCGCAGCCAGGGCGGTGAAAACCATACTCGTATGAAGCAGGCGTTGCCCAATGCTGCCTTTGTCGCCTTTACCGGCACGCCACTGTTAAAAGACGACAAGACCACCAATAAGTTTGGCCCCATTGTGCACGCTTACACCATGCAGCGTGCAGTTGAAGATCAGACAGTTACACCATTACTGTACGAAGAGCGCATTCCCGATCTGGATGTGAATGAACGCGCCATCGACAGTTGGTTTGAGCGTATTACCGAAGGGCTTTCAGACGAGCAAAAGGCCGATCTAAAGCGCAAGTTTGCCAAGAAAGGCCAGGTATACGGCGCGGATGACCGCATTCGTTTGATTGCCTTGGATATCGCCAATCACTTTGTGAAGAACATCGATGAGGGGCTAAAAGGACAACTGGCCTGTGAGCGTCGCGAAGACGCCATCAAATACAAGAAGTACCTTGATGAGGCCGGCTTGTTTGAATCAGCATTGGTTATGAGTTCTCCGGATACGCGTGAGGGTAATACGGCAGTAGATGAAAGTACGACGCCATTGGTCACCAAATGGTGGAAAGACAATGTGGGCAGTCAGGACGAGCAAACTTACACCAAGCATTTGATTGAACGCTTCGACAAAGACGATTCACTGAAGATCTTAATCGTGGTCGATAAGCTGCTCACCGGGTTTGATGAACCTAAGAACACGGTTCTGTACATCGACAAACCGTTGAAAGAGCACAACCTGATTCAGGCGATTGCACGGGTAAACCGCCTGCATCCGAAGAAGAAATTCGGCTTGCTCATCGACTATCGAGGCATTTTGGTCGAATTGGATACCACCATTCAAAAATATCAGGATCTGGCTTCCCGCACTCAGGGCGGTTACGACATCAATGATATTGCTGGCTTATACAATCAAATGAGTACCGAATACAAGCGCCTGCCACAGCTGTATAAGCAACTATGGGCCATATTCGATGGCGTGAAAAACAAGAACGACATTGAGCAATTGCGTCAAGTTCTGGTACCAAAGATTGAAGAGCTTGGCGGAGAGCTGGTTGACGTGCACCTGAAAGTACGAGAGGACTTCTATGAAGCCCTGACGGCCTTCGCCAGCTGCTTAAAGGTAGCGCTGCAATCGGCCACTTTCTTTGAAGACAAGAGCTTTAGCGACCAGGATCGCCGACACTACAAAGAAACGGTGAAGCAATTTTCCAGCCTGCGCCAACTGGTGCAACAAGATGCGGGCGAGAGGATTGACTACGACGAATACGCTGAACAGGTTAAAAAGCTACTGAATAAGCATGTGGTAGGTGTTGAGGTTAAAGAACCCGGTGGCGTGTATGAAGTGGGCAAGATGGGGCAAAATCAACAGCCAGAAGACTGGAGCGAAGATAAGACTCGTAACGAAACCGACATCATCAAAACTCGCGTAGCCCGGATGATTGAGCAAGAGCTACGGGACGACCCATACGCCCAGGAAGCGTTTTCCAAGCTGCTGCGTCAGGCCATTGAAGAGGCCGAAAAACTATTCGACCATCCACTGAAACAGTACATGCTGTTCCGTGAATTCGAAGAGCAAGTACAAGACAGACGCTTGAATGACCTACCCGATGCATTTGCCGGCAATCGTCATGCCCAGGCTTACTTTGGTGTGTTCAAGAAAGTGCTGCCTGAAGCCTTAGCTGTGCTTGATCAGCAGGCTCAGGATAAGTGGATAAAAGTCGCCTTTGAAGTTGACCTGGCTGTAGAAACCTCTGTCGCAGAGAATTCCATCAACCCGCAAAACATCGAAGCCGACATTCGTAAAAAGCTACTGCCGCGCATGTTCCAGGAATGCAAAGCCATTGGTGGCGGAATGGATCAGGCCAAGAAGATTGTTGAGATGATTGTTCAGATCACTCGGGTCGGGTTGAACGGTGCTTGAATGAGTATAACCAGATGAATGTGCCGATTAAACCTCAAAGTCAGACCATGAGCTTCCGCTATGGTGACGAGCAGATTACGTTTGAGCGAGTTAAGCGCCCGCAAGCCACTAGCAAGGTTTTGATCAAAGTTCATCCTGATTGTCGAGTAATCGCATCGGCTCCCGAAGATGCTGACAGCGAAGCCGTGTTATCTGCTGTTAAAAAGCGTGGGCGCTGGATATACGAGCAGCTTCGGGATTTCCGCAAACAGCTTGAGTTCATCACCCCGCGCCAGTATATCAGCGGCGAAAGCCATTATTATCTCGGGAAAAAGTACCTGTTGAAAGTGCTTGAAACACCTGAGCAGATTCAAGGCGTGAAACTATTAAGCGGAAAGCTTGAAGTATCAGTTCGAGTAAAGACCCCCGATAAGGTGAAAGAACTACTGACTGACTGGTACAAGGCGCGGGCCAAGGAAACCTTCGCAAAGCGCCTCGATGCTATGCTTGATCAAGCCCTTTGGGTAGAAAAGCGTCCACCACTGCGTATGCTGACTATGCAAACTCAATGGGGCAACTGTTCACCTAATGGCCGACTCACCCTGAACCCTCACCTAGTTAAAGCGCCTCGTGAGTGTATTGACTATGTGATCCTGCACGAGCTTTGTCATATCGCTGAGCATAATCATAGTGCGCGGTTCTACCGCCTAATGAGTCAAGTCATGCCAAATTGGGAAACAGTAAAGCAACGGTTGGATGGGATGGCCTACCTCATACTCATCTCTTAAGTTTTAAATGGAAATAGATGGAATTTAATAATACGAATACGAAAAACATCCAAGGAAACCTAGGAAATTGCAATTTAATGCATTCAAACACTGCCCTTCTGTTTTCGGGTCTATCAAGGCGCGCACGTGTCCTGTTTTGTATATTTTTAACCTTTTGGATGCCATTTTCTGACATCCAAGCGAATTTATTTTAGGTTCTTAACATATGATCCACTCGGACCTAGTTCTCCAAAGCAAAAAGTATTGCCAGCTTATAGCTGTTTTAATCCCTGGATACTTTTTCAGAGCTTTTACTTTGCTTGGCTGATCCGCAATATACCACTCTGCATCCATGCCTTTGAGCATATTTCGTTTCGGCGCACCGCGGTAACCCACACCTGCAAACTTAAAGTTTTCTTCTCCATGCAGTAATTCTTGTGCTTGATTTAAGTCGTCTCATCCACCGTGTGGTTTTTTAGCTACGCTAAGCACTGGTGGCTGAAGATGGACTTAATCGCACTCCATTAACGTAAACGAGTTAATCCGTACAGATATAAAGAGCTGCCAACAGGCGGCTCTTTTTTTGCCAAAAATTCTACGCCATAGACCATGATTTCACTAAATTCCAGCTACTATTTTCATTTTAATCACCTTCTCCCATCCAGACACAATGTATTTAAGCCTAGACAAACACAATAATCCTTGGATAATCAAAGACCTGCGTTATCAATGGGATTGATAATTCAGCGGAATATGGTGAAAAATTGATTAGAAAAAATTTTTTATTTACTGGAAAATTTATCTATATCAATAATCTATAGCCGCTATTTGACTATAGAATCAAGATTCAAACGCTTGATAAAAGATACCTGCCTTATCCCGAATATGAACAATGTAGTCATAAAATGTATTCACTTGTTAGTAATTCAATAGGGAAAATCATGAAAAAAGTAGTTTGCTTACTCACAGGCGCAACCATTGCTTTATCGATGAATGCAGTGGCGTTGACTAACGATCACGCAAGCGTATCGGACGAGGTTGTAGCGCAGCAAAGAGCCAACTTAGCGAAGAATACTGAAGGCAAAGGCTTTGGCCCACAATCACCACGCAATATTGAAGCGGCCGCAGGCACAAACCCTGTAGTGTTCAATAAAGCCCCGGCTTACACCCAAATGAACTTGTGTAATATCCATATGCACAAAAATGCAGAGCATGCCGGCGGTGAGTTTTCTAAATTTGCTGGTAACGGCGATGGTATGGGCTACCAAACCGGTTATGTCTATTCGGGGACGTTAACTAAGAGTGAGTCTAAGCCGTTAAACCAAGCGGTTTGTCGCAGTGAGCACGGCGGCTTACAAACAGGCGATACGATTGAAGTTCACTATGTGCACTCTAGCGCTCAAGTTACACCTGGAGCAACTCTTGGTGCCTGCCTTAGTGACTCAATCAAAAATCCTCAATTCCGTGTTGAAACTCAAGTATTTGTTCTGGTCAATGACGACAAAGCATTGGATTTTGGCGAGTTAACACAGCACAGTGTTAGTAATGGGTATCAGCAAGCGCTCAACATTCCTAACAACACAGGTACACCAATTGAGTACGCAGGCTCAACAACAGGGCCGAAATACAACGAAGCAGGCTCCCCTTTCCAAGTCACGTGGAGCGTAAGACCAAAAGTCGCTAAAGTGGATATCAACACTGTAGGTACATGGTGTGAAGGCAATACCTTCGAAGAAGATCACGCTCACGGTGTTCGTAACCTAGTGACTAACCCTGATCTACTCTCTCCTATGCAGTAATCGATACTATTGTTAAATAGCTATTAGCCGCTCATCTGTGCGGCTATTTTTTGGTCCCATCCTTGTCTATCATACCGCTGCTACGTACCTATTATCGCGAGCGACCTCTTAACAGCAGACGTTTGCTAGCCCATTCCACCACTCTTATCCTGCTAATGGTTTTTCGTGATAAGCTGCCATGGAACCTTTAATTTGAAATAAGCCATGACACATCTCGTTCTCCTTGGCGCAGGCCATGCACACTTATTCGTTTTACAGCAACTACTATCGACACTTCGGAACACGCCAGACATCTGCAAAGTGACTCTTATTTCTCCACAACGATGGCAATTCTACTCAGGAATGATACCAGGATGGATAGAAGGTATTTACTCCATAGACCAGTGCCGGATAAATATTAAAAATCTACTAAAAGGATCTGATATACGCTTCGTAGAATTAGACGCCGTTGGCATCGACCCAGATGCAAAAACGATCCAACTCAGCGATGCAAGCTCGGTTCATTACGATTTACTATCTATCGATATAGGGAGCGGAGTAAGGTCTATACCGGCGCCCGATGGTGCTCAGAGCGCTTATCAATTTATGAACATTAAACCACTCGCTCGATTTTGTGATCAATGGCACACTTTTATTGAAACAACTGCTCAAACGAAAAACACCGCCGTCACACTCGCGGTCATAGGCGGTGGGGCTGCCGGTGTTGAGCTGGCATTCGCTGCTAATGCTCGTCTTAAGCAGCTCAGCCCAAACAATAAAGTGACATTGGTAACTGGTCAGCAGGGAGTCTTGCCTAACTTTTCTAGGGTGACGCGCTGGCTAGCCCATCGCCAACTCAGAGAGCAATCAATAACCGTATTGAAAGGCCATGCCAAGTCCTCAGACAAAGGTTTGATGGTTAATGACAAAATACAGCGCGGTGTAGATTGCGTGCTCACTGCAACCGGTGCCTGTGCCCTACCTTTGCTTACCCAAACAAAGCTACAACTTGCAGAGAATGGGTATATAGCTGTTGATGAGTATCATCGTAGCCTTACGCACCCAACCGTATTCGCAGCCGGCGACACCTGTAGTCGCCTTAATTCTCCCCTTAAACGGTCTGGAGTTCATGCCGTAAGAGCAGGCCCAATACTCGCGCATAATCTTTTATCTTGTATTAAAGCGAATGCGGCTTCGCTGGAGGGCTCTGCGGGTAAAGCCCTGCCGTTAACACTTAAAGCTTTTAAGCCTCGCCGACACTCACTTTTCTTGCTCGCTAGCGGCCGACGCCACGCCATTGGCTCTTGGGGGCCATTTACTGTTGCAGGACGTTGGGTATGGCGATGGAAAGATAGCATTGACCAACGCTTCATCCATTCATTTAGTTATGACGACGAATAATTTTTTAAAAAAAATTGTAAGGAATCCAACTATCAAGCGACTAACTACTATAACTAATACATGAAAGCCTATCTGATGGGCCCGATGTATGACTACTGAATAGGAGCCATTTGATATGTTAAGCACGATAGAATTACTTGAAGCGACCGATTTTCCTCCATTACAACGCGATAGATTGGAAACTCTGCAGGTCAATCTTGGTTATCTGTGCAATCAAACGTGCGTGCATTGCCATGTTAATGCAGGTCCCAATCGAACAGAGATGGTCTCCGACGAACTCATCGAAACCATCATAGAAGTCCTTCAAAAGCATGATATAAAAATTCTTGATTTAACCGGTGGCGCGCCAGAAATGCACTGGCGTTTTCGCGATTTAGTCTCTCGCGCTAGCGCTTTGGGCGTGCAGGTTATCGACCGCTGTAACCTCACGGTATTGTTTGAAGAGGACCAAACAGGTCTCGCCGAGTTTTTAGCTCAACATAAAGTCCAAGTCGTAGCGTCTCTTCCTTGCTACTCCCTTGAAAACGTAGATCAACAACGTGGCAAAGGTGTATTTGACAAAAGCATAGCAGGCCTACAGCTACTCAACTCTTTAGGCTACGGAAAACCAGACTCTGGGCTTAGCTTAAATCTCGTCTACAACCCACAGGGGGCTTCACTACCGCCTAATCAAACAGCTCTAGAGGCTGATTTTAAGCGAGAACTGATGACTCACTTTGGCATCGTTTTTAATCAACTGTTTGCCATCGCCAATATGCCAATTAAGCGCTTTGGATCTATGCTCATTTCAAAAGGTCAATTTGAGCCCTACATGCAACTGCTTAAAGATAACTTTGCAGCCGCTAACTTACCGGGCGTCATGTGTCGTTCCATGATTAGTGTCGATTGGCAGGGCTATCTCTACGATTGCGACTTCAACCAACAACTCGAGCTAAATTTAGGCGGAAAGCGTCAGCATTTAAACGATTTACTCGCACAAGATAACTACGACTCACACATTCGTATCGCTGATCATTGTTACGCCTGCACCGCAGGACAAGGCAGCAGCTGCGGCGGCGCACTTTAGGAATTTTCCCCATGAAGAAAGGTTTATTGTTTAGCGTCATTGTGGTGCTAGCTGCATTATTTTTTATTTTTGATTTACACCACTTCTTTACCCTTGAGAGCCTCAAAGGCAGCTTGGCACAATTTGAAGCATGGCGTAACGAGTCCCCCCTACTAACCGCTGGCGCTTTTTTTGGTGTCTATGTCGTAGTCACAGCCCTGTCATTACCTGGAGCCGCCATTTTAACCTTAGCTGGTGGCGCATTATTTGGTTTAGCAACGGGTCTGTTGTTAGTCTCGTTCGCTTCCAGTATTGGGGCACTATTGGCCTTCCTTGTATCTCGGTACCTTTTACAAGATATGGTACAAAAACGTTTTGGGTCACGCTTATCCACTCTCAATGAAGGTATCGAGCGCGATGGTGCTTTCTATCTTTTCACGTTGCGATTGGTTCCAATCTTTCCGTTTTTCCTCGTTAATTTGTTGATGGGCTTAACGCGCATTAAAGCGACCCAATTTTATTGGGTTAGCCAAATAGGTATGCTGGCGGGCACTGTTGTTTACGTCAATGCAGGCACACAGTTAGCCAATATTGACTCTTTATCAGGCATTTTATCCCCTGCTCTTTTATTCTCTTTTGCGTTATTGGGTGTCTTTCCCTTAATCGGTAAAAAAATAGCAACTTTTTTTCAGAAACGCCGTGTCTATGCCAACTGGAATAAACCTAGCTCTTTTGACCGTAATTTAATTGTGATTGGCGCTGGTGCCGGTGGTTTAGTGTCGTCTTACATCGCGGCAGCGGTTAAAGCCAAAGTCACATTGGTTGAAGCGCATAAAATGGGCGGAGATTGCTTAAATTTCGGATGCGTTCCCAGCAAAGCGCTTATCAAAAGCGCCAAACTGGCTCACACCATCCAGCATGCAGAAAAATACGGTTTAGAAAGCAGCACACCTCAATTTTCATTCCGCGCGGTCATGAAAAGAATCCATGACGTCATTCGCGCTATCGAGCCGCATGATAGCGTTGAGCGTTACACCGATTTAGGCGTAGATGTTAAGCAAGGCTATGCAAAAATGCTGGACCCTTGGACGGTAGAAATCACGAATAACGAAGGCAATGTAGAACGCTTAACCGCCCGCAGCATTGTTATTGCCACAGGAGCTAGACCTTTTGTACCTCCTCTACCAGGCTTAGACACCACAGGCTATGTGACCAGTGATACATTATGGGACGAATTTGCTAAACGCGATGAAGTACCTAAACGATTAATCGTTCTAGGCGGTGGTCCTATCGGTTGCGAACTTTCCCAGAGCTTCGCTCGATTGGGCTCACAGGTTACTCAAGTTGAGCGAGGAGAGCGTATTTTACCGCGCGAAGATCATGAAGTTGCCTCGCTAGTTGCTCATTCGATGACTAACGATGGCGTACAAATCTTAACGCAACATAATGCCATCCGCTGCGAAGTTATTAACGACGAGAAACGCTTGATTGTTGAGCACAACGGTATTGAGTTACCAATCGCCTTTGATGAGCTACTCATTGCTGTCGGCCGCCAACCTCGCCTAACTGGCTATGGGCTAGAAGAACTGGGGATTGATACCAACCGCACAGTCACAACTAATGAATATCTTGAAACGCTCTACCCCAATATTTATGCAGTTGGTGATGTTGCAGGCCCCTACCAATTTACGCATACCGCTGCCCATCAAGCGTGGTATGCCGCCGTTAACGCGCTGTTTGGGCAATTTAAGCGCTTTAAAGCCGACTACCGTGTCATTCCTTGGACAACCTTTACTGATCCCGAGATAGCCCGCGTTGGTTTAAGTGAAGCCGAGGCCGCTGAGCAAGGTATTGAAGTGGAAGTCACTCGTTATCAACTAGACGACTTAGATCGCGCCATCACCGAAAGTGAAACAGATGGCTTCGTGAAGGTACTAACGGAAGCGGGGAAAGATAAAATTTTAGGCGTATGCATAGCCGGATCGCATGCGGGCGATTTATTGCCCGAGTTTGTTCTAGCCATGAAGCATGGCTTAGGTCTTAATAAAATCCTAGGCACCATTCATGCGTATCCCACTTGGGCAGAAGCCAACAAATATGCTGCCGGCGAATGGAAACGAGCGCACGCCCCACAAACGATCCTCAACTGGCTAGAAAAATATCATGCTTGGAGGCGTTCATAATGCGCTCTATAAGGCTGACTCTTTCATCCTCAAGCAAACCAATACTTGGCGTTATCGCGCTATTGATCAGCAGCTGGGTTATTCCTTACGCTGAAGCCTCTGAGCCTGATCACCGGCTTTGGAATAGCTTGCTTAAATCACATGTCATTAACATACATGATGGCCATGCAACCCAAGTCGATTACCGTGCTATTCAACAAGAAGCCGTTTTGCTAAAACGCTATCTTGATCACTTATCTGCTGTTAAGCAAAGTGATTTTGATCAGTGGTCAAACAATCAGCAACTCGCTTTTTTAATCAATGCTTACAACGCGTGGACAGTTCAGTTAATTTTGAGCCAGTACCCTAACCTTGATTCAATCAAAGATCTAGGCGGGTTATTTAAATCACCTTGGAAACAAGAATTTATACCACTTTTAGAGCAAACTCGCTCGCTAGATAACATCGAGCATACCTTAATTCGTGGATCCTCTCGCTATAATGATCCACGTATTCACTTTGCCGTAAATTGCGCCAGCATTGGTTGCCCGGCGCTCAGGGCGGAAGCCTATACAGCCGATAAGTTAGATGCGCAATTAGAAGAACAAACACAGTTATTTCTTGCCGATCAGAGCCGCAACCGCCTGCGCGATGGACGATTAGAAGTGTCATCCATTTTTAAATGGTACCGTGAAGACTTTGAAAAAGGCTGGGAGGGCGCACGCTCGTTAGCTGAATTTCTAACACATTATCGCACATCGCTTGGGCTTACCGACGACCAAAAAGGCCGCGTTATCAGTGGTGAAATCGATATCACGTTTTTAGACTATGATTGGAGGCTCAATGACAAGCCGTAACCTTGCCATCATAGTCCCAGTACTCAATGAGGTTAACGCCATTCATGACCTTATTAACCATCTGAAGCCCCACGCTGAAAGAGGTAATGAGGTACTATTCGTCGATGGAGGAAGCCGAGACGGAACCGCTGCTGCCATTCAATCCGCCGGTGGTAGGGTCATAACATCGGCCGCTGGTCGCGCTAAGCAAATGAATGCAGGCGCGCGCGCCACGAGCTCACAATACCTAGCATTTCTGCATGCTGATACACGCCTACCAAGTAACGCCGATCACATTATGGTCGCTTTACTCTCGCAGAAAACACTAGCGTGGGGGCGCTTTGATGTAAAAATTGAAGGGCAATCTCGCCTATTGCCAATCATCGCTTTTATGATGAACTGGCGTTCGCGATTGACGCATATAGCCACGGGCGATCAAGTACTGTTTATGTCTCGATCATTGTTTGAGATTGTTGGCTGTTTTCCGGATCAACCTTTAATGGAAGACATCGAGATTTCAAAACGGCTTAAACAATGCGCCCCTCCCTATTGTGTTAAGTATAAAGTAACGACGTCAGGTCGGCGCTGGGACTCACGAGGGAGCTGGAAAACTATTGCGCTCATGTGGAAGTTACGTTGGTCCTATTGGCGAGGAGAAAGCCCTGAAACCCTAGCGGAGCAATACCGATGAAACCCCTTGCACGCGACACCACACTGGTTATTTTCGCTAAGGCTCCCGAACCAGGTTTAGCCAAGACTCGCCTCATACCAGCACTCGGTAAAAAAGGCGCTGCTCACTTGGCTGACCTATTGCTTCAAAATGCGGTTAAAGAAGCGCTTGCTACATCCTTTGAATCAATCGAGTTATGCGTCACTCCTGATATGAAGCACCCATATTGGTCATCGCTAATAGCTGATTCACGTATTCAATTAACTCAGCAAGTAGACGGGCATTTAGGAGAACGAATGTCCGCTACAGCCAAACGAATCATCGATAAAGGTCGCTCCGTCATTCTAACTGGAACCGATTGCCCACCCTTAACCACTCAACGTTTGTTAGCTGCCGCCTCCGCTTTGGAGCAGCATGACTCGGTTATTTATCCCGTTGAAGACGGCGGCTATTCGCTGTTAGGTATCCAACAATGGCACCCTTCCCTATTTAGCGATATCCCCTGGAGTACCGATGCCGTTGCTAACATAACACTCAATCGCCTCAAGCATTTGCAGTGGTCATGCTGGGAAGGCGAATTACTGTGGGATGTTGATACCCCAAACGATTTATCACGCTTACCGTCACGCTTTGAATCCCCAGTTATTTCTTGGAGTCTAAAATGAACTACCAACTACCTGCTGTGATTGCCCTTGTGGCGGTCATTTCATTGCTACTATCGAGAAAGTCGAATCATTCAAGCGGCTTCTTTTTAGGCCAGTCGGCTTCTGGGCAAGCCCCCTCTTTAATTACCTTAGTTTTTTCACAGGTAACAACGTGGATCTTTGCTCGATCACTACTGAATGCGGCCATATTAGGGTTTTATTATGGTATCTGGGGGACTCTCGCTTATACCGCCTATTATTTATCATTTTTCACTGGCGCTAAAATCGTCGAGCACGTTCGCTTTGTAGAAGGCTTTGACAGCGTACAAACCTTTCTAGCTAACCGATTTGGGCGCTGGGGAACATCATGCTACAACCTTGTTATTGGTGTACGGCTAACCAGCGAGGTATTCGCTAACTTACTGGTTATCGGCATACTGTTTGGCGCAGCGGGCAGCCAAGCTTATACCTTGGCTATTATAGCGGTCGCCGTTATCACCTTAGCCTACTCCATGCTAGGTGGCCTGCATGCCAGCTTACGCACCGACTTGTTTCAAATGATCGCCTTTATTGCAGTACTAGGCTTGTTACTTCTGATGGTAGCTTTTGGCGGCCACTACACACTCGATCTCATTAGCTTTAAACCATTCGATATTTCACAACCAGGCCCTATTCTATTACTGGTCGCGTTACTGCAGGTCTGGAGCTACCCCATGCATGACCCGGTAATGATGGATCGTGGATTTTTAGCCGACCGTGACACGACTCGACGCAGCTTTATGCATGCCGGTTGGATTAGCATGCTGTGCATTGTCGCCTTTGGATCTTTAGGGGTGATTGCCGGAGCAAACGCCATGACAGGCGAAGATATGAACCAAGCTCTCACTCGGTTATTAGGCACTTACCCAATGCTATTGTTAAGCGCATCACTAATAATCTCAGCTATGTCGACCCTGGATAGCACCTTATCCAGTTCAGCTAAATTATTGGTCATGGATATGAAAGTGACAGCCCCCTCTGTCCGTAACGGGCGTATCGTTATGGCTGTGTTTATGCTACTTGGGTTAGCATTAGTATTTTTGGGAAATAAAGATTTATTCAGCGCAGTAGCCGTTAGTGGCACCGCCTCTATGTACCTTGTGCCGGTCATCCTGTTCAGTTTGTGGGGCAAACGCACCGACATTCCTGTCTGGAGTTATGTTGCCAGCTTTGTAATCGCAATAGCCGCCGCTGTACTCTATTTTACTGAATCATCTGGCTATTCGACGTTGCTAGGTGAAGCCCACAAATACACCAAGTTGCTGTGGTTGTCATTGCTAGTACCCGCATTAGGCTGCTTCTGTTTCTGGTGGGGAGGCCGCTCCCGATGATTCAGGATTTAGGAGAATTAACAGGGCCGGTGCTCATTTTTGGCGGCCCTTATAGCAATGCTGAAGCAACGTTAGCTATTCAAGAAGAAGCTCGCCGGTTATCGATACCTTCAGACCGAGTTATATGCACCGGGGATGTAGTCGCTTACTGCGCCAATCCAGAAGAAACTACCACTATTATCCGTGAATGGGGTATTCCGGTTGTCATGGGGAATTGCGAAGAGTCCATCGCTCAACAAGCACCTGACTGTGGCTGCGGGTTTACGGAAGGTAGCAGTTGTTCTTTGCTTTCAATTAGTTGGTATGCTTTTGCCAACCAACACATATCCAATACTAACCGCCGTTGGATGCAAACTTTACCAAGCGCCATCGATTTTTCGATGAACGGACTCAGCTTTCGCACCGTACACGGCAGCACCACACGGATAAACGAATTCGTTTTTAAAAGCACTGCATCCCATATCAAAGAGGAACAATTAACAGCCACAGGCAAAGATGTTGTTATTGGTGGCCATTGCGGCCTACCTTTTGGAGACTCCCTAGCCCATGGCTACTGGCTAAATGCTGGCGTAATAGGAATGCCAGCCAACGACGGCACCACACAATGCTGGTATTTAGTCCTAACGCCAGACCATACTGGCGTTCATGCTCAGTGGCATCGACTTGCTTACCCTTATCGAAAAACCCAGACAGCCATGCGGGATTGTTTGCTTACTGAAGGTTACTGTGATGCATTAAGCAGTGGACTATGGCCCAGCATGGATGTATTACCCGACTACGAAAAAAGCCAACAAGGAACTCCCTTACAAATAGAACCGTTATTCATAGAACGTCATTAAGCGTATTGCATCATGCACTCACTAAGGCCAGCCGTTGACCCTCCTGGCCTTTCTTTTATTTTACCATCGACTTACACTCGCAAGCTCAATAGAACAAACAGTAAGGGCTTTGGGTGCAACGCTTTATCAAGTTTCCACTGTATACATTATTTATATTTTTTGTTTCCGGCTGGCTGACGTTTGCCTTCGCTCAGGAACGAATCTTAGACTATCAAACAGATGTGACCGTTCTAGAAGACGGCACCCTACTAGTCACAGAAACGATTCAAGTCCAAGCGCAGGGCCAGCAAATTAAGCGTGGTATCTATCGGGATATTCCTACCACTTACGATAACCCAGATGGCTCAAGGCACCATGTAGACTTTATACTCACCGACGTCACACGGGATGGCCAACCGGAAAACTTCCATACTAAGGCACAGGCTAATGGCACCCGTATTTATATAGGTAGCCAGAATGTCATACTTCCCACGGCACGCTACACCTACCAAATACGCTACCAAATGAAGCGGATGATCCAATTTGGCGATAGCACCGATGAACTATTTTTCAATGTCATAGGTACCGGCTTTGTATTCCCTATTGATCGTGCCAAAGCTCGTATCCAGTTACCGGAAAATGCCATCATCTCTGATTCAATAGCCTATACGGGGCGTCAAGGTAGCCGTGAGCACAACGCTAATTTAAGCCCTATAAATAGTCATACAATCGAAGTGGAAAGCTCTCAGCCGCTTTCGCCCTACGAAGGTATATCACTTGCGGTTGCTTGGAATAAAGGCGTTATTTCCGAGCCGACATTAGCCGACAAACTACGCTGGGCCTGGAAAGATGGCATGCTGATTCTCATTGCCATAGCCGGCTTTGCAGCGACCGGTCTATATTTGTATTTTGCGTGGAGCAAAGTTGGCAGAGATCCCAGTAAAGACACTATCATTGCGCGTTTTACACCGCCAAAAGATCTTTCACCCGCGGCCTGCCAATTAATTTTGGATAGAAAATACAGACCACGGGGCATGGCCGCCGCATTAACAAACATGGTGGCAAAAGAGTATTTATCTATAGAACAAGGTAGCAAACGCGTTTTTACCCTGACACGCATAAAGGAGTCTGCAGACTTAAGTCCCGGCGAAGCTATTTTAGCCGCTCGGCTTTTTCCAAGCCTCAATAGCAAACTCACACTAAACCGCACTTACAACCCAACACTAAAATCAGCCACTACGGCCTTTAAAGCTAAGCTCAATAACGAGTACGGGCGCACAAATTTTTCTACCAATCGACAATACGCCATCTTTGGGGCATTTATCGCGTTCGTGCCTTTATTAGCCATGATATTACTCAGTAATAACATTGAGGCAGTTGCTAGCAGCATATTTACTATTGTAGCCACCTTTATACTGGGCCAATCTGTACGTAAAGCCGTCACTCAGCGCTCACGACCTTTGATACTCAATATACTAACCAACGGCGTACCTGTTCTCTTTATAATCGTGATGCTCAATAGCTTTCAACAATTCGGATTCTTTGAAAGCGCTGCTGCAGTCGCAATGATCACTTATAGTTTTTGCACGACCGCGTTATTGGGTCTATTTACATGGTTATTAGAAGCTCCCACGGTAGCCGGCCAAAAGCTAGTCGAGCAAATTGAAGGGTTTAAGCTATATTTATCCGTTGCCGAAAAAGATAGGCTTAACTTTCAACATCCCCCAGAAATGACGCTAGGACTGTTTGAAGAATACCTGCCTTATGCAATAGCGTTAGGTGTTGAAAATGAGTGGGGAATGGCTTTTGAAAGTACACTTAGCAATACTGAGCTAACCACAGCCTCTGCAAGCCGCTCTCGTTTTGGCGGAAGCCGTCGTGCGTTGGCGATGTCCACGGTGATGGCTTCGCAGTTAGAAAGCACCATCGCTTCTGCATCAACACCACCAAGTTCTAGCTCAAGCAGCGGCTTTAGCAGCAGCGGTTCTTCTGGCGGCGGTGGAGGCGGCGGTGGTGGCGGTGGCTGGTAGCTATATAAACCACATAAACCACATAAACCACATTGTATTAACATGCTGTTTAAGCCAATGCAGGTAAACTATCGTTATTAACAAGGCAGTGGGTAAAGAACAGCCATATAACCGAGCTTAAAACTAACAAACAAACCTAGGAGCGTTGTGTGATTACATTTTCAATTACCGTGGGGCTGATCATCGCAATCGCCCTATATATTATCAGCCTTTACAATAAACTCGTTGATAAGCGCGCACGCGCAGAAGAAGCATGGAGCGGCATTGAAGTTCAACTCAAACGTCGGCACAACCTTATTCCCAACCTCGTAGAAACAGTAAAAGGTTACGCCAAGCACGAGCAAGAAACACTCGAAAACGTAATCAATGCGCGTAACTCTGCTGTCCAAATAGGCACAGGAAGCCCAGAAGCGGCAGCACAAGCCGAATCTCAATTGACCGGTGCCCTGCGTCAATTATTTGCCTTAGCCGAAGCCTACCCTGACCTCAAGGCCAATACCAACTTCCTTGATTTACAAGAGCAACTGCAAGAACTAGAAGATCATATACAAATGGCGCGCCGCTTCTACAACGGATCAGCACGTGATTTAAACATCTTAGTTGATAGTTTCCCGTCTAATTTAGTGGCACAGAAATTTAACTTTGAAAAGCGTAGCTATTTTGAGTTAGACCCAGCGGAAGCCGAAGCGGTGCGTCAAGTGCCAAATGTTAGCTTTTAATCTATAGCCGAAGGAGCGATAAACAATGGTTAGACTACCGCCCGTAATTGGACACCGTGGTTTATCAGCTCTGGCTCCAGAAAACACCTGTGCAGCTATTCACGCCGCATATTCCCATGGCATTAGCTGGGTAGAAATAGACCTTAGCTTACTGGGCGATGGCACTGCAGTTATATTTCACGACGACACCCTAGAACGCTGCACGCAACACCAAGGTCATTTAGTAGATATCAACCGAGAAGACCTCGCCTGGCTAGATGCAGGAAGCTGGTTTTCGCATGAGTTTGCTGCTGAGCCAATCCCCACCCTGGCTGAAATGCTAAGCCTATTATCTACTTACCACATGGGGCTTAACCTAGAACTTAAAGCTCAGCCCCATGTAAGCCATGCTACTATTGTGCGTTGCGCGTATAGCCACATAAAGAAATATTGGAAAAGTAACCAACCCGTCGTCATAAGCAGTTTTGACCACGACATATTACTGGCCTACAGAAAAGCCGACCCTGACGCACTGCTAGCTATGTTATATGAGGATTTACAACCAGACTGGCAAAGCGTCGCCCACCGTATCCAGCCATTGAGCCTTCACTGCCATTACCCAGAGTTAACGCAAGACTCAATTACCGCTATCAAGTCGAAAGGCTACCAAATCGCTGCGTATACTTGTAATAACCTGAACGAAGCCATTCAACTATGGCAATCAGGAATTGATACCCTCTTTAGCGACCAAGCCCATCTGTTCACCCAATACCTAAACAATAAGGCAGAATAAAGCGAAGCCATATATAATAAGGAGCAACTGCGCCCCTAGTGGCGCACCCTGAATTAATATTGATTTTCACGAGTACTTCTTTTGCCACAAACTGCTTTAAATCGTCGCTTCTCAGTTGCCCCTATGATGGCTTGGACTGATCGCCATTGCCGTATGTTTCACCGAACCATGACTAGCCAATCTGTACTGTATACCGAAATGGTAACGACAGGTGCATTAATTTATGGGGATCGTGATCGCTACCTTAGCTATAACGATGGAGAGCACCCTGTTGCTTTGCAGCTAGGAGGAAGCAACCCTAAAGAATTAGCAGAATGCGCTAAAATGGCAGAGGATTATGGTTACGATGAAGTCAACCTAAATGTCGGCTGCCCGAGTGATCGGGTCCAGAACAACATGATTGGTGCATGCCTTATGGCTCACCCGGCCATCGTACGAGATTGTCTTGGCGAAATGCAGCAAGCTGTCGGCATTCCTATCACCGTCAAACACCGCTTAGGTATTGATGATCTTGATAGCGACGAGCACTTACATGGGTTTATTTCAACAGTAAAAGAATCTGGCTGTAAAACCTTTATTATTCATGCTCGCAAAGCCATTCTCGATGGCCTTAGCCCCAAAGATAATCGAGATATTCCACCGTTACAATATGAGCGTGCTTATGCAATTAAACAGCTCAATCCAGAGTTAGAGGTTATTCTGAACGGCGGAATCAAAACACTGGAGACGAGTCTTGAACATCTTAAATATATTGATGGCGTAATGGTTGGTCGCGAGGCCTACCACAACCCGTACATGCTAATTGATGTTGATACTGTTATTTACGGTAACGCTCCCAAAGACGTGCTCACACGAGCACAAGTACTGGAAGCTTACTTCCCTTACATTGAGCAGCAGTTAAGTAATGACGTGGCACTGAATCATATATTAAGGCACTTACTCGGGCTATTTCATGGCGAACGAGGCGGTAAACAATTCCGTCGAGTTATTAGTGAAAATGCTCACAAGCCAGGCGCCGGCATCGATGTCTTACAGCTCGCTCTAGAAAAGCTCACCTAAAAATAACTATTGTTGTATAAGGGATTAAATAGGCGGGTAAAAAAGTAAAGGGCTCAGTACGCATCCATTGCTTTGAGCCCTTCATTCTACTTCCATGTAGATTACTAATCATCCTGATTAGTAGGTCCGAGACCGTCAATATCCTTGCGACATCCTTTCGAACGATACTTCCTTGTTGTCTCGCTGACATGAACCATTCTACGGAATTGCCGGATGAAGACTATAGGAAAAAGTCCTATTTTGATCTGTAACCCATCAAAAAAATCAAAACTCATATAGTGAAAATACGACCCATCCCGCCTCCAAAAATCATCCTCTTCAATACGAACTGGAGAACTGGAGAACTGGAGAACTGGAGAACTGGAGAACTGGAGAACTGGAGAACTGGAGAACTGGAGAACTGGAGAACTGGAGAACTGGAGAACTGGAGAACTGGAGAACTGGAGAACTGGAGAACTGGAGAACTGGAGAACTGGAGAACTGGAGAACTGG
>Ga0209503_10000058_pt1 | contig 75269 bp, 74 predicted proteins | sample SouAtlMetagenome_2_FD_187448 | JGI IMG/M metagenome (GOLD analysis project Ga0209503, IMG submission 187448) | Marine eukaryotic phytoplankton communities from Atlantic Ocean - South Atlantic ANT15 Metagenome (SPAdes) (version 2) | ecosystem: Environmental > Aquatic > Marine > Oceanic | place...
TCCAGTGGATCCATCCAAAACTAAAAGAATTTCGTGAGGAGCGTTGGGAACAACTTTTTGCATGACGCGTTTTATTTTTGTCAGCTCATTCATTAAATTAATCTTATTGTGTAACCGTCCCGCGGTATCAATTATAACAACGTCAGCATTAGAACTTACAGCAGATTGAAGAGTATCAAAGGCAACTGAAGCTGGATCACTTCCCATGTTTTGTTTAATTATTGGAACATCAACACGGTTAGCCCATACCTCTAATTGATCAATAGCTGCGGCTCTAAAGGTATCTGCAGCGCCTAAGACAACTTTTAGTCCTTTATTTTTAAATTGATGAGCAAGTTTTCCAATTGTTGTGGTTTTACCAGCCCCATTTACTCCTACAACCATAACAACATGAGGTTTGTTAGAACTAGGTATTGAAAAATCTGTAGCTTCTCCAGAATCTGTTTCAGAAAGTAAACCCGCAATTTCTTCTTTCAATATTGAATTTAATTCTTCAGTCCCTAAATATTTATCTCTTGAGATACGTAATTCAATACGTTCAATAATTTTTAATGTAGTTTTAACTCCAACATCGCTTGTTACCAAAACCTCTTCAAGATTATCCAATACGCTATCATCAACTTTGGATTTACCAACAATTACTTTTCCTAGCTTACTAAAAAAACTAGATTTAGATTTTTCAAGTCCTTTATCAAGAGTTGACTTTTTTTCAGATGAAAATATCTTCTTAAAAAAACTCATAATTAAATAAATTGTAGTTATTAAGTATAAGTTGGCAATTTAATGAAAAAATAAAAGCTGCTTTCAAAAAAAGCAGCTTTAAAGTTCATGGGGAGATTTAATTTATTTTTTATTTAAAAAATCATTAACTCTATCAGGAGACATAATTGACTCTACAAAAGTGTATGCACCAGTCTTATTTGATTTTACCATTTTTATAGCTTTGGTTAGCCGCTTTGATCCCGTCTGAAGTGTTGCTACTGATTTCTTAGCCATGATTTAAATTATTTAATTTCTTTATGAATTGTCATTCGCTTAAGTATAGGATTGAATTTTTTAATTTCCATTCGATCAGGTGTGTTTTTTTTATTTTTCGTTGTAATATACCTAGAAGTTCCTGGCTGACCAGAATCTTTATGCTCAGTACATTCTAAAATAACTTGAATTCTATTGCCTTTTTTTGCCATAACATTTACGTTTTAGTAAATTATTTTAAAAACCCCTTTAACTTAGCCTGTTTAATTGCAGCTGTAATACCTATTTTGTTTATTGTTTTTAGTGCTGATGTAGATAACTTAAGAGTTATCCATTTATCTTCTTCAGGAATATAAAAACGTTTCTTTATCAGATTAGCGTCGAATTTACGTTTAGTTCTATTAAGTGAATGGGAAACATTGTTTCCAACCATTGCTTTTTTACCTGTAAGTTCACAAATTCTAGACATTATCTTTAATTTTGTTATTTTTTTTACCTTAAACGAAGTGCAAAAGTACGAAATCTTAATAAGTTCACAAATTTTGTTCAGTCAATTTTAAAAATTTCTTTTTGTAATAACGTCATAGACATATTTAAAGTTTTAATTAATACTCTATTACGATTATTACCAAAGCAATACTTTTGAGTATAGACTTTTAAGGGTGTAGCAATAGCAATAAAGACTGTTCCAATATCTGCGTCCGATTCACCTTTTAGTGGACCTGCATTGCCAGTTGTGGCAATAGCATAATCCGAATTGAAAATATTTTTCACTCTTGTAGCCATTAATTCAGCTACTTCTTCACTTACAACTGAATGTTTTTCAATTACAGATGAATCAATTCCTAGTATCTTTTCCTTAATTGAAGTATTGTAAGCTATAACTCCACCCTTAAAAAACTTCGATGCACCTGGATTTTGAGTAAATTGAGCTGAAATTTTTCCTCCTGAGCAACTTTCAGCTACTGCTAGGGTTTTTCCTAACTCTTTGAATTTATTAGCAATAATTTGCTCCAAATTATTATCTTCTTCAAAACCAACAAAAATATCAGAAATCAATGGAATTAAACTTTGTATTTGAGAATCAATGTTATTTATAACCCTATCTTTATCGTAGCCCATAGAAGATAGTCGTAATCTAACACGACCTAGATTTGGTAGATATGCTAATTTAATAGTGTCCGGAAGATTATTTTCCCACAAAGAAATTCGGTCAGCAATCATACTTTCTCCTAGACCATATGTTAATAAGGTTTTGTGAACAATAAATGGTAAATTAAATAATGAAGATAATCTAGGTAAAACCTCATTTTTCATCAAAGCCTTCATTTCATAAGGCACACCCGGTAATGAAACAAATATTGTATCGTTTTTTTTCATCCACATCCCAGGAGCAGTGCCAGAATTATTCATTAAAATGGTAGCTTTAGAAGGAACTAAAGCTTGATCAAGATTTACTTGTAATAAAGGTTGTTTGATATACTTTTTCCAAATTTCCCTAATGTGTTGCTCGACAGTGCGGTTAACAATTAATTTATCTTCAAAAAACTCAACAAAAGTTTTCTTGGTAATATCATCATTAGTTGGTCCCAAACCACCTGTGATAATGACCAAATCTGATAATTTTCTTGCATTTTCTAAACTTGTTAATATTTGATTTCTATCGTCTTGAATAGAAATTATTTGCTCAACTGAAATACCAATATTATCTAATTCTTTAGCTATAAAAGCTGAATTTGTATCAACTATCTGACCTATTAAAATTTCATCACCAATGGTAATAATATGTGCTTTCATTTATTTGATTTTTACTTCAAAAAATTCTTCATCGTCAATGTAACCTTTTAGTGTATCATTAATCTTAACAGGGCCAACTCCTGCGGGAGTTCCAGTAAAAATAATATCTCCTATTTTAAGAGTGAAAAACTTTGATACATATGCTACAATTGAATCTACATCCAAAAGCATTTGTGAGGTGTTTCCTGTTTGAACTACCTTGTTATTTTTTTTTAAAGAGAAATTTATATCATTAATGTTTTCAAAAAAAGATTTTGAAACCCACTTACCAATTAATGCAGAAGAATCAAATGATTTGGCTTTTTCCCAAGGTAGACCTTGATTTTTTAATTTTTGCTGAAGATCTCTGGCTGTAAAATCAATACCTAAACCAATTTCATCATAATATTTATTAGAAAAATCTTTAGAAATATATTTTCCAAGCCGATTAATCTTAATTATTACCTCAACTTCGTAATGAATATCTTTAGAAAAATCTGGAATAAAAAAAGGCTGTTTTTTTAAAATAATTGAAGTCTCAGGCTTTAAAAATATAACAGGCTCAAATGCCTTTGTATTTCCAAGCTCATCAATATGTTCTGCATAATTTCTGCCAATGCAAATGATCTTCACCTAGTTAAGTTTCTTATTGAAATTGTGTAATTTTATTGATGTTAAAACTTTTTTTGTATAAAGTGGAAAATCTGCATCTAATAACCACCCATAATAGCCAGGTTCGTCCATTAAAACATCTGTTACTTTTTTTCCTTTATGCTTGCCAAATGAAAAACATTCATTGCCGTCACTATCATAACTTATAAAGCCTGCAAAATCTGCAAATTTTTGACGAGTGCTAAATTCAGATAAAAACTTTGTATTATTTTTTAGCGAGCTATATTTTTCTAGTTGAGACTTTAAAACCTCATAAGTGGCAACAGTATCAGCTTCAGCGCTGTGTGCATTTGTTAAATCCTTACCACAATAAAATCTATATGCTGCAGTTAGTGTTCTTTGCTCCATTTTATGAAAAATTGTCTGTACGTCTATAGACTTTCTATTTTTCATGTCAAAATCAATACCACATCTTAAAAATTCTTCTGCTAAAATTGGAATATCGAATCGGTTTGAATTAAAACCTCCCAAATCGGAATCCTTTATAAAATTAAAAATTTGTTTAGCTATCATTTTAAACGTTGGTTGATCAGAGACTTTTTCATTTGTTATTCCATGAACTGCAGTTGCCTGAGGAGATATTTTCATTTCAGGGTTCAATAACCATGTTTTTAAGTTCTCCTCGCCATTTACAAATACTTTTAAAATTGATATTTCGACAATTTTATCAGAAGTTATACTGACCCCTGTAGTTTCTAGGTCAAAAAAACAAATTGGTTTATTGAGGTTTAATTGCATCTAGATTTATATCTGTCTATTAACATCCCAAGATTCCAGCGTATCTTTGAGTGTTTTTAAAAATTGTCCGCCAAGGGCTCCGTTAACAACTCTATGGTCATAAGAATGAGATAAGAACATCTTTTGACGAATTCCAATAAAGTCTCCTTCATTAGTTTCAATTACTGATGGTACTTTTCTAATAGCTCCCAAAGCTAAAATACCCACTTGTGGTTGATTAATAATCGGTGTTCCCATAATACTTCCGAAACTTCCAACATTAGTTACGGTATAGGTACCACCCTGAATATCGTCTGGATCGAGCTTATTATTTCTTGCCCTTTTTGCTAAATCATTTACACGCTTTGTCATTCCAATCAAATTTAACTGATCAGCTAACTTAATAACAGGAACAATAAGATTACCATCTCCTATAGCAGTGGCCATGCCAATATTTATATTTTTATGTTTAATAATTGATTCTCCATCTACTGAAATATTAAGCATAGGATGCTTTTTTAATGCAGCTGCAACTGCTTCCATAAAAATGGGAGTAAAAGTGATTTTCTCACCATTATTTTCTTGAAATTTAGCCTTTATTTTTTTTCTCCATTCCCATATTCTTGTAACATCAACTTCAATAAAAGACTGAACATGTGCAGAGGTTTGAAGAGAATTCACCATGTGCTTGGAAATGATCTTACCCATGCGTGACATCTCAATAATTTCTTCACTACTATTATTAGATAAATTCAAATTTTTGGCTGGCGCTGAATCAAATTTAAAATTATCTTTACTGATAGATAAATCTGCAGGTTTTGGTCGATTATCAATGTACTTTAAAATATCTCTTTTTGTTACTCTTCCTTCTTTGCCACTACCAATAATATTATTTAATTCCTCAATTTTTACACCTTCTTTCTTAGCAATATTCTTAACTAATGGAGAATAAAAACGTTTCTGGTTATCACCCTGGGATACACTAACTGGGGTTGTAATTGAAATAGCTTGCTTAAGAAAATTATCAGGTTCTTGTGAAGGAGGAGTAAATTGATCCTCATTTATAAGTTCATTTTCGTCCTCTACTTCTGAGTTAATTTCCGAATTAGAATCTGTTTCAATAACAGCAAAGGTTTGACCAACTTCAACGATAGAATCAACATCAAATTTTTTTTCAATTAGAACACCGCTTACTTCACTTGGAACATCACTGTCAACTTTATCAGTAGATATTTCAATTACAGATTCATCTACCGCAACATTGTCGCCAACTTCTTTAAGCCACGAGTTGATAGTTGCTTCAGCAACACTCTCACCCATCTTGGGAAGTTTTAACTCAAATTTTGCCATATATGATAATACTTTAGAAGACTTTAATGATGCAACAAAACTAATTAAAATTAGCGATATATTCAATTATTGTAGAAGCCATTAAACTTTAAGTTTAACTGATGTGCAAAACATCCCCAGAATAGTAACTATTTCCACTGCCAATTAAAAAATTGGTTTTTTTTGGCCAAATTTTAAAAGATATTTTATTATTTGAAAGTTCTGAGATAGTATTTATTATTTCAGTAAAAGTAAGTGATGTAGAATCCAACACTAAATCACAAAAAATATGTTTTGGAATCTGTTCTTTTGAAGAAATAATTTTATAATTATTGTTAAGATGAATTAAGGAATTAGAATTTGGATTTAAAAATAAAAGTTCCTTTTCTGATTTTTTATTTGAAGCTTTTGTGGAATTTATAAGTGGTAGTAATTTCAGAATAAATTTAAAAACTGATTTTGTTATGAAATTTGATATATAATGTTTGTTATAAAACACCTCTATCGCTTTGAAAAAACGCCTGTAATATTCTTTGTTTTTAATTGTACTCTCACCTTTAAAATGAATTATTGTTACATCACCATAATAATAATTAATTTTGTTCATTTTTAAAGCTCTGAAGCTTAAATCTATATCTTCACCATACATAAAGAAATTTTCATCAAATCCACGTAAGTCCTTAAAAAGCTTATTCTTCATCAACATAAATGCTCCAGTTAATATTGGGACTTCAGCAATTTGCTTTTCATCTATATCAATTGCATAATAATTTCTACCAACTCCTATAATTTTCAAAAAAACTGAAAATAAAGTAGGCTTATTTCTTTTACATTCAGGAAGGAAATTCCCAGATCCATCCATAAATCTACAACCAACAATACCCAAATCATTTTTAGAGTCAGAAAAGTTTAATATTTTTTTAAAAGTGTCTTCTGGAATAACAGTGTCAGGATTAATTATACAAACATATTCACCATTAGCGATATCAACAGCTTGATTGTTGGCTTTAGAAAAACCTAAATTGACTTTATTTTCAATTAATATAACTTCAGGATAATTATTCCTTATCATTGAGCAACTTTCATCACTAGAATTATTGTCAATAACAATAATTTCAGCAGATATTTCACTAGTGGCTTTTTTTACACTTTGCAAACACAGCTCCAAAAAATAACGGACATTATAGCTAAGTATGATAACAGATAATCTCAACGGTTGATTTATTTTAATGATATTTCAAATGGAATTCTGTTAGTAATACTTCTTCCTAGTGTAACTTCGTCAGCATATTCTAATTCATCCCCTACTGATATACCCCTAGCAATAGTTGATACTTTGATTTCTAAATCTTGAATCTGCTTGTAAATATAAAAATTGGTTGTATCCCCTTCCATTGTAGAACTCAGTGCAAAAATCACTTCTTTTATTAATCCTGTTTTAACTTTTAAAACCAGACTTTCTATATTTAGATCATTTGGACCAATTCCATCCATTGGGGATATTTTACCTCCTAAAACGTGATAAATCCCCTTAAATGTAGCAGTACTTTCAATAGCAAGAACATCTCTTATATCCTCAACAATACATATAGTAGATTTATTTCTGTTTTGATTTGAACAAATCTTACAAATCGAATTATCAGAAATATTGTGACAAGAACTACAAAAATTAATTTTAGAACGCATATCTAGTAGCGATTTTGCAAGCTGATTAGTCTGATTATCCGGCTGACGTAATAAATATAAAACAAGCCTAAGGGCAGTTCTTCTACCAATGCCTGGTAATTGAGCTACTTCGTTTACAGCATCTTCTAACAACTTTGATGAGAATTCCATTAATTATTGAATTAATTTTAGCATTTAAAAAATTAAAATTATAAATAGATTATCAGATTAAAATTTTAAGTTTTAAATTTGGTGTAGGTCTTAAATAGAAATATTGGATAATACAAATATAAATTTATTAAGTTGAAAGGACAACACATTCTCTTACTCACTTTAGGTTATTTTTTTGTCCTTATTATTATTGCTAAAATTACTGGTAAAAATGATAGCAATGCAGATTTTTTTAAGGCTAGTAAACAATCTCCATGGTACCTGGTAGCATTCGGAATGATTGGGGCCTCCCTCTCAGGAGTTACATTTATTTCCGTTCCAGGGTGGGTGGAAACATCTAAATTTAGTTATTTCCAAGTCTGCTTGGGTTATATTGCCGGATATGTAGTTGTGGCATTTTTACTTTTGCCAATATACTATAAATTAAATCTTACTTCAATTTATGAATACTTGCAACAACGATACGGAAACGTAAGTCATAAAACCGGGGCTTTTTTCTTTTTTGTATCTCGATTATTAGGCGCTGCTTTTAGAATGTATCTCATGGCTATTGTATTACAACAATTCGTGTTTGAACAATGGGACATACCTTTTGAAATCACTGTGATTTTATCTATTATTTTGATTTGGTCATATACCAATAAAGGTGGTATAAAAACGATTGTATGGACAGATACTTTACAAACTCTTTTTATGGTCTGTTCTGTTATAATTTCAATCTACATGATAACCTATGAGCTAGGTTGGAGTTTTACTGAATTTTTAAGTTCTGACGAATTAAAACAATACAGTACCGTTTTTAAAACAGAAAGTATTTTAGCTAAAGATCATTTTTTAAAATCATTTTTTGGTGGCATGTTTATTACGATTTGCATGACAGGACTTGATCAGGACATGATGCAAAAAAATTTAACGTGTAGAACACTAAAAGATGCTCAAAAAAATATGCTTTTATTTAGCATGGTTTTAACCCTTGTTACCTTTTTATTCCTATTATTGGGAGCATTGTTATTTATCTATGCTGATCGTTTTGGAGTGAAACTTCCATTACTGGATGGTAATCCTAAAACAGATTTATTATTTCCTGAAATTGCCCTCAACTCTGGATTTGGTCTTATATTAGGTTCTGTTTTTATACTGGGATTAATTGCTGCCGCATACAGCAGTGCAGACAGTGCATTAACTTCTCTTACGACCTCGTTTTGTGTCGATATCTTAGATTTGAAAGACCATTCTGAGAATGAAAAAAAATATATCAGAAAAAAAACTCATATTAATATGAGTATTTTATTGATTTTGGTGATTATTGCCTTTAAATATCTTTTAAATTCAAATGTTATCAATAGTTTACTTACGGTTGCAGGATACACCTATGGACCGTTGTTAGGTCTTTTTTCCTTTGGAATTTTGACCAACTACAAAGTTAAAGACAATTGGGTTTGGTGTGTTGCTCTTGGATCCGTTGCATTGTCTTATGCATTGAGTAAGATCCCAAATGAATTGCTTGGGGGGTATATGATTGGTTATGAACTTCTTCCGCTTAATGGTTTGCTTACGTTTTTAGGATTAGTATTGATTCGTAGAGAGTAATACCAAAGTACAAGCGATTTCATAATATACATTGGATTCTCGTAAAATTCTGTAGAAAATAGGATTTTCAGTACCTGGATTAAAAATAACGCGTTTTGGCTTCAATTTGATAATATAGTCATAATAGGTTTCTTGATGTTTTGGATTTAAATAAAGTGTTACGGTATGAATATTTTTATAAGATTTTAAAGCCGTATCAATTTGAACATTTGAAATAGATCCCTTTTTGAGACCAAAAGCTATCACTGGAATACCTGCATTGCTTAACATCAAAACCGCTTTACTGGAGTAACGATCAGGATTTAATGAGGCACCTATGACTAATGTTTTAAAATCTTCTACCATTTGATAATAACACTCCCCCATGTAAAACCACTACCAAACGCAGCCAATACAACAGTATGTCCATGCTTAATCTTCCCTTGTTCACAAGCTTCACTCAATGCAATAGGAATAGAAGCTGCTGTGGTGTTACCGTAATTTTGAATATTATTAAAAACTTGATTATCTGAGAGTTTAAACTTTTTTTGAATGTATTGAGAAATGCGCAGATTAGCTTGATGAGGTACTAACATATCAATGTCTGAGACTTGTAAATTATTGGCTTCCAAACCTTGATTAATCACTTCGCTAAAACGTCTGATGGCATTTTTAAAAACAAATTGTCCATTCATGTAGGGCCTGTAGCTCATATCGTTGGGATCGTTGTCAGCAATGATGTCTGTAACCCAGCGTTTCCCCATACCAGGTGCTTCAGCTGTAAGCTCGAGTGCATGTGCCCCCTCAGAATGTAAATGCGAGGATAAAATACCTTTGCCAGAATCGTTTTCTCTGGTTAAGATTGCTGCTCCTGCACCATCTCCAAAAATTACCGAAATACTCCGCCCTCTAGTAGAAACATCAATACCTTTAGATTGCAACTCGCTTCCAATCACCAATATGTTTTTATACATCCCAGTTTTAATAAACTGATCTGCAACAGAGAGCCCATAAATAAATCCAGTACATTGGTTTCGTACATCCAAGGCACCAATAGTGTTAATACCAAGGGCTTCTTGAATTTGAACACCAGGACCCGGAAAATAATAGTCTGGACTTAGGGTTGCAAAAACAATAAAATCAATGTCATTTTTATCAATTTTTGCGTTTTTTATAGCTCTTTTAGCGGCCTTTAAGCCCATGCTAAAAGTGCTGTTACCATCGCCTTTAACTGCCCAACGCCTTTTATGGATTCCTGTGCGCTCAAGAATCCACTGGTCATTTGTATCCATTAATTTGGATAAATCATCATTTGTAACAATATTTTCTGGGACATAATGTCCCATGCCGATAATTTTTGAATTGTACATAATTTAATTATTCGAATTGTTAGACAAATATAAACTTTATAAAGTGTCAGTTTGTCATATTTGACAAATTGGTACTCTTTTTGAATTAAAGTCTTAAATATTAATATATAAAAAATAAAATTATGAGTAAAGGAACCATCAATGTTTCTGTAGAGAATATTTTTCCACTTATTAAAAAATTTCTTTACAGCGATCATGAAATCTTTTTACGAGAGCTGATAAGTAATGCCACAGACGCCACTTTAAAACTTAAACATTTATACAAAATTGGAGAAGCTAAAGTAGATTATGGCACGCCAAAAATTGAAGTAAAAATCGATAAAAAAGCCAAAAAATTACACCTCATTGACCAAGGTATTGGTATGACTTCTGAAGAAGTTGAAAAGTACATTAATGAAGTTGCCTTTTCTGGTGCTGAAGAATTTCTGGATAAATACAAAGATAAAGTCGAGGATGCTGGCATTATAGGACATTTTGGTCTTGGTTTTTATTCCGCATTTATGGTAGCTAAGAAAGTTGAAATCATTACCAAATCTTATAAAAAAGCAGATGCAGCACATTGGATTTGTGATGGCAGCCCTGAATACAGTCTTAAAAAAAGTAACAAAAAAGAGCGCGGTACAGAAATTATTTTACATATCGCAGAAGATTCTAAAGAGTTTTTAGAGGACAGCCGTATTACGGAATTATTAAATAAGTACAACAAGTTCATGCCAATTCCGATTAAATTTGGGACTAAGGAAATTAATGATCCTGATCACACTCCTAAAACTACAACAGATAAAGACGGGAAAGAAACTACGGAGCCACAGCGTAAAATTACTGTTGACAATATCATCAACAATCCAAACCCCGCATGGACCAAAACACCAACGGAACTCAAAGAAGAAGATTACAAAGGATTTTACAGAGAATTGTACCCGATGCAGTTTGAAGAACCCCTTTTTAACATTCATTTGAATGTTGATTATCCATTTAATTTGACTGGGATTTTATATTTTCCAAAGTTATCTAACGATATGAATATTCAAAAAGATCGAATTCAATTATATCAAAATCAGGTTTTTGTAACAGATAATGTGGAAGGTATAGTACCAGAATTTCTGACTATGCTCCGCGGTGTAATTGATTCTCCAGATATACCTTTAAATGTATCTCGTTCCTATTTACAAGCTGATGGTGCGGTAAAAAAGATTTCATCATACATCACCAAAAAGGTAGCTGATAAACTAAAATCGTTATTTAAAGATAACCGAAAAGATTTTGAAGCCAAATGGAACGATATTAAAATAGTTATTGAATATGGAATGCTCTCAGAAGAAAAGTTCTTTGAAAAAGCAGAAGGATTTAATCTGTTTCCAACCGTAGATGGCAATTATTATACTTACGAAGAATTATATAATAAAATCAAGTCTAAACAAACAGATAAAGATGATAAACTTGTAATTTTATACGCTTCTAATGCGGATGAACAACACAGTTATGTTGAGGCTGCTAAAGCTAAGGGTTATGAGGTATTATTGTTAGATTCACCGATTGTTTCACACTTGATTCAAAAATTGGAAGGTAGTAAAGAAAAAATTTCTTTCAGTAGAGTAGATGCCGATCATTTGGATAAACTCATTTCAAAAGATGAAAACAATATTTCTAAATTAACTGAAGATGAGAAAACTACTTTAGAAACCCAGTTAAAAGAGGTGATTTCGTCTGAAAAATTCATAGTACAATTAGAAGCTATGGACAGCAATGCTGCGCCATTTATGATTACCCAGCCTGAATTTATGCGTCGCATGAAAGAAATGCAGCAAACTGGCGGAGGCGGTGGTATGTTTGGAATGGGTAAAATGCCGGAAATGTACAACTTAGTTGTCAATACCAATTCAGAACTGGTAAACCAAATTCTAAATACTAAAACAGCTAAAAAAAGAGAGCGATTGATCAGTCAAAGTCTGGATTTAGCACAACTCTCACAAGGGCTTCTCAAAGGAGAAGCGCTTACAAACTTCATAAAACGAAGTTATGAGATCATTAAATAACAGAATTCTAAATTTTAAAAAAGGCGGTTAATATTAACCGTCTTTTTTATTAGCTTTGTATGAGTTCAGGCCTAATACTTTTATAAAAATTAAGAACTTACATTAAATTAGATAAAAAAATGGATGCTTTTTGAATCAAATAAACCTGTGACCATACCCTTAAAAGATGGAAGTATTTTATATGATCCTTATTTTTTTAATAACAAAGAAGCTAACGACTACTTTGAAATCTTAAGAAATGATATCAAATGGCAACAAGACGATATCAAAATTTTTGGAAAAATATACGCCCAGCCCAGACTTACGGCTTTATATGCAAACAACGAAAAACCATACCGCTATTCAAACATTACAATGTATCCAAAAAAATTTTCTACTATTTTATTATTAATAAAATCTCAGGTTGAAAAATATACTAATTTAGATTTTACAAGTTGCTTGCTTAACTTATATCGAGATGGGCAAGACAGTAATGGTTGGCATGCCGACAATGAAAAGGAGTTGGGTGAAAATCCAATTATTGCATCAATAAGTTTTGGAGCCGAAAGGTTCTTTCTAATGAAACATCGCCATGATAAGTCTCAAAAATTAAAAATAAAGCTTAAGAACGGAAGTTTATTATTAATGAAGGGTGAAACTCAACACCACTGGCTTCATCAAATCCCTAAAACTAAAAAAATGGTTGGTGAACGTATAAACCTAACATTCCGCACAATTAAATGATTAAAATGAACAAATCAATTAAAACTTTAATATTAATTACTTTATTTATACCACAAATTAACTCACAAAACCTCTTGGAGTATGATATTTCTATAAATAAATATGTTTCTGGAACATTGTTGAAATCGGAGAAAGAAGCTAATTCTAAAATTGTGATACTAATTGGTGGATCAGGGCCCGTTGATCGTGATGGTAATCAATCATTTATGAAAACTGACATGCTGAAAAAATTAGCCTTTTCATTATCAAAAAAAGGTCTGACTACATTTCGCTATGATAAAAGAATAGTAAATCAAATTTTAACAGGTAATATCGATAAAAACATAATGTTTGATGATTTTGTTGATGACGCAGTTTCAGTTGTCAATTATTTTAAATCGAAATATGAAACCATTGTAATTGCAGGTCACAGTCAAGGTAGTTTGGTTGGACTATTGTGCTTAGACCCGAATGTGTCAGGATTTATTTCAATTTCAGGAGTTGGAAGCCCAATTGATAAAATTATCGAATCTCAAATTTCAAAAACAGCACCATTGCTCCTTGAAGACACAAAAAAGACCTTAGAAATTATGAGAAATGGAAATATAACAGAAGATTTTCCAATAGCGCTTTCATCAATATTTAATGTTGATATTCAACCTTTTATGATCAATTGGATGCAATACAATCCAAGTGATATAATAGCTAATGTATCAATTCCATGTTTAATTATTAACGGAGATAAAGATTTACAAGTTGAAGTTGAAGAAGCAAAAACTTTAAATAATTCTGCACAAAATTCAGAACTATTAATTGTTAAAAATATGAATCATGTTTTAATTGAAATTGAAGGAGATGAGTTGAGTAATGCTAAAAGCTATAATAACCCTAATTTAGAAATTGTACCAAATGTATGTCAGAGAATAATTAATTTTATAAATAAATTATAAAAAAAAGCATCAATAAATGATGCTTTTTTTTTAACTAACCAACCAAAGAATGTTATTAAATACAATCTTTATAAAACAAAATTACATTCTTAAATCAATTTTGTAAAATGTTTAACAATACTTTCACAAAAGGAAAAAGCATCGATAATACGATGCTTTAACCACTAACCAACCAAAATATATTACTAACAAAAAAATTAAATAATATATACTTTAGAAACAAGTACCGTGCCAAAGTTGTCAGTTTAAGTTATATTTACAATTAATTATTTATTAACAAAATGATTGAAAAAACTCCATTCATAACACAAGATTCTATCGTTTTTGGTTTATTAATGCTAGCTTTAGCTTTTATTTTTTATACTGAATCAAAAAAATCAGGTTTCTGGTATAAATATTATAAAATTGTTCCTGGTCTTTTTATGGCATATATATTACCTGCATTATTTACAACCTTGGGATGGATTTCCCCTGAGTGGGAGATAATTAATGGCTCTTCGGGAAATGTAATAGTAAAATCAAGTAAGTTATATTATGTAGCCAGTAGATACCTTTTACCTGCAGCCCTTGTACTTATGACTTTAAGTATAGATCTGAAAGCAGTTTTTAACTTGGGTTGGAAATCCCTTATAATGTTTTTCACCGGTACATTGGGCATTGTCATTGGAGGACCGATCGCAATTTTACTCATTGCCTATGTTTCTCCAGAGACCGTTGGAGGTATTGGTCCAGATGCAGTTTGGAGAGGCTTATCAACGCTGGCAGGAAGTTGGATTGGTGGCGGTGCCAATCAAACAGCAATGTTAGAAATTTACGGATATAATCCTAAGCTTTATGGAGGTATGGTGTTTGTAGACATTGTAGTAGCAAATATATGGATGGCGCTTTTATTAATTGGAATTGGCAAAAGAAAAGGCATCAATGAATGGCTACAAGCTAATACTGAAGCTATTGAAGATTTAAAACAAAAAATATCTGCATTCACAGAAAGTGTGAAAAAAAATCCAAGCCTCACAGATTTGATGATCATGTTAGGTATTGCTTTTGGAGCCGTTGGTTTTGCTCACTTTTCAGCTGGGTATTTAGCTCCTTACTTCAATTCGTTTGTGGAAACTTTTTCATCCGAAACTTTAAAAAATATATTTACTTTTTTGGGGTCATCTTTTTTCTGGATGATCAGTATAGCCACGCTCATTGCCATTGGTCTATCTTTCACCAAAGCAAAAAATTACGAAGGCGCTGGTGCAAGTAAGTTAGGTAGTGTTTTTATCTATATTTTGGTCGCTACTATTGGAATGAAAATGGATTTAAAGCTCATTTTTGACAATACGGGGCTGATCGCGATTGGAGTTGTTTGGATGGGCATTCACGCGTTACTTCTCATTTTAGTAGCAAAACTTATAAAAGCCCCTTATTTTTTCTTAGCAGTTGGAAGTCAAGCCAATGTGGGTGGGGCAGCTTCCGCACCCATTGTAGCTGCTGCTTTCCACCCTTCATTAGCCACAGTAGGTGTTTTATTAGCTGTTTTTGGCTATGCCATTGGCACCATAGCTGCCATTGGATGTACGATTTTAATGACTTTGGCTGCTAACACGGTTTAGAAATAATTATATTTATAAATGCAAAAATTTCTACCTCTATTTTTAATTATTGCTGTGCTTAGTTGTAACGATGTCCCTGTTAAAAATACAACTGTTAATGGTATCGTAAAAGGGCTTCAAAAAGGAACGCTTTATTTACAAAAAGTTCAAGATACTGCCTATGTAACGCTAGATTCAATTTTCATTAAAGGAGAAAAAAAATTTCAATTGACTTGTAACCTTGAGGAACCTGAAATGCTTTATTTAGGTTGTTCCGAATCATTGAATGCTGAACGGATTCCATTTTTTGCACACATAGGAACAACAACCATTAACACCACTCAAAAACGATTTAAATTTGATGCTAAAATTTATGGAGGCCCGCAGCAGAAAATACTTGAAAATTACAATACTAATATAAATAAGTTTAAAAATATTAACTTAAAACTGTTAAAAGAGCTGTTGAATGCACAACGCATCAATGATACCACTAAGGAAAAACAAACAAAAGCGCAGCGGGCCATAAACCTAAAGCGTCAATATCTATTCAGTATTAACTTTGCAGTCAATAATAAATCAAGTGAAATAGCTCCCTTTATTGCATTATCAGAACTTTATGATACTAAAAAAAGCTACTTGGATACAATTTATAATAGCTTGACACCAGAAATAGCCTCTTCCAAATACGGACTAATTTTAAAAAATTTTATTACAAATTTGGGATCTAGACAATAACCATTAGAGTTTATTGATTTTTTCAATCATCGCTCGACCTTTTGTTTCGAGCTCAGCCTTAATACTTTTGAAATGGGCTTTTTGACCTTCAATATTTCTCGCATTGACTTTTTCAATAAGAGAATCAAAGGTAGCAATGGCTTCATCAATAATAGCTTCGCTCTTATTGGTATCTTGCGTTGGATTGGCAGTTTCCCAAATGTAAACCGCTTCAATGATATCCCCTAAAACATAATTGATATCTTTCTTTAAATTTCTAATATTTGCCATAATTGAATTGTTTCATTTTGCAAATTTACACCAATTTTAGAGAAAAAGTACAGATAAAAATTATTTTCCGGAATAGGATACAAAATTTCTAGGGGTCTCATAAAGCGTTACTTCCAAATCCAAACGATCTTCTAAAACTAATTTTAGTTTATTGTAGATAAAAATGACAATATTTTCTGCGGTTGGATTTGTTTCTTTAAACTCTGGGACTTCTAAATTCAAGTTTTTATGATCCAAAACATCTTCAACTTCTGATTTTATAAAATCTTTTAAAATTTTAACATCCACAACATAACCTGTTTCGGGATCAACTTCACCAGTTACACTTACAATCAATTCGTAATTATGACCATGGTAATTAGGATTGTTGCATTTACCAAAAATAGCCTCATTTTTATCATCACTCCAATTAGAGCGGTACAGACGGTGGGCGGCATTAAAATGAGCTCGACGACTTACGGTAACTTTCATCTTTCAAAATTTATGTGTGAGTAGAAATTTTTAAATATTATTTTAAACCAAGTAGTATATATTTCAGGATTTAATTCAATATCGGATTTAACAGCTTTGACAGGCATCCATTTCCAAGCTTTAACCTCATTCTTATTAATGTCTGGTTCCATTTCGTAGAAACCTGTCATAACATGGTCAAATTCGTGTTCAGTTAAGCCATTATCAAAAGGTGCTTTATAAATGAAAGAGGTAATTTCTTTTAAACCCGTTGTAAATCCCATTTCTTCACTTAAACGTCTGGTTCCAGCTTCAATATTAGATTCACCATCTCGTTGGTGGCTGCAGCAAGTATTAGTCCACAAAAGCGGAGAATGATATTTATGGGCTGCACGCTGTTGTAGCATCAATTCGTTTTTTGAATTAAAAATAAAAACTGAGAAGGCGCGATGTAATACTGCTTTTTCATGGGCTTCCATTTTGGGCATTAACCCAATTTGCTCATCCTGTTCATTTACTAATATGACATGTTCTTCAACCATAATGCTAAATTATCAACTAATTTCACATTTTGTATTAATTAAATGCTAAAATACTATATTTCAATTTTACTAAATTAATATTAAGAAGGCTAATTACAGCATATCTTCATTTGATAGTAGTATATTTGAATAAATTATTTTTCAATGTCTTTTATCAGTGAAATTAAGCGCCGACGCACTTTTGGAATTGTATCGCATCCAGATGCTGGTAAAACTACTCTCACCGAAAAACTATTATTATTTGGGGGTGCCATACAAGAAGCTGGGGCTGTTAAAAGCAATAAGATTAAAAAAGGGGCTACCAGCGACTTTATGGAAATTGAACGACAACGTGGGATTTCCGTAGCTACATCTGTTTTGGCTTTTGAATACAATGGAATCAAAATTAATATTTTAGATACTCCAGGTCACAAAGATTTTGCCGAAGATACCTTTAGAACGCTCACGGCTGTAGACAGTGTCATTGTAGTCATTGATGTGGCCAAAGGGGTAGAAGAGCAAACCGAAAAACTAGTGAAGGTGTGCCGCATGCGGAACATACCAATTATTGTATTTATCAATAAATTAGACCGTGAAGGAAAAGATGCTTTTGACCTTTTAGACGAAGTTGAACAAAAATTAGGACTAAAAGTCACCCCTTTAAGTTTTCCAATTGGAATGGGTTATGATTTTAAAGGGATTTACAATTTATGGGAGAAAAATATCAATCTATTTGCTGGCGACAGTAAAAAGAACATTAGCGATACTGTTGAAATTTCAGATTTAAATGATTCAAAACTAAATGCGCTAATTGGAGATTCTGCTGCAGAAACACTGATAGATGAAATTGAATTGGTACAGGGTATTTATCCAAAATTCAATATAGAAAACTACCAAGACGGGAATTTACAGCCTGTGTTTTTTGGATCCGCCCTTAATAATTTTGGCGTCAAAGAATTATTAGATAGTTTTATAAACATAGCACCCATGCCCCGACCAAAAGCCAGTGAAGAGCGTTTGGTAGACCCTGAAGAAGATAAATTCTCCGGTTTTGTTTTTAAAATTCATGCCAATATGGATCCCAAACACCGAGATCGCTTGGCTTTTATCAAAATTGTTTCAGGAACTTTTAAGCGTAATACGCCTTATTTACATGTACGTCACAACAAAAAATTAAAATTTTCAAGTCCAAATGCTTTTTTTGCTGAAAAAAAAGCAATAGTAGACATTTCATATCCAGGCGATATTGTGGGGCTTCACGATACAGGAAATTTTAAAATTGGTGATACGCTCACAGATGGTGAAATCTTAAATTACAAAGGCATTCCAAATTTTTCACCTGAGCATTTTAGATACATTAATAATGCAGACCCCATGAAATCCAAACAGCTACTCAAAGGAATTGATCAATTGATGGACGAAGGTGTTGCACAATTATTTACTTTAGACCTTAATGGTCGGAAAGTTATTGGAACAGTGGGTGCTCTACAATATGAAGTCATTCAGTACCGCTTGGAGCACGAATATGGTGCTAAATGTAGCTATGAAAATTTAAATGTCTACAAAGCGGCTTGGGTAGAACCTAAAGATAGTGAGAGTAAAGAATTTAGTGAATTTAAACAGGTTAAGCAACGCTTTTTGGCAAAGGACAAACAAGGACAATTGGTGTTTTTAGCAGATTCAAGATTCTCATTGCAAATGACAGAACAAAAATTTACATCCATTAAATTTCATTTTACCTCAGAATTTTAATTTAAAAAATAAAAACCAACGTTACGTTGCTGGAGTATATGATTATGCCTGACCCGTGGGCCCAAAATTAAGTGGTATTGGAGGTTTGTCATAATCCTTAATCTCTCCATGAGATTGTTCGAAACGCTTAACATTGTCAATCAGTGCTTTAGAAAAACGTTTAGCATGTTGGGGAGTTAAAATAATCCTAGATTTTACTTTATTTTTTGGAACTCCTGGCATGATCTTAACAAAGTCAATAACAAATTCAGAAACTGAATGATTTATGATTGCAAGGTTTGAATAAATACCTTCTGAAATGTTAGCATCCAATTCAATATTTATTTGACCCTTATGATCTTTTTTAGATTCACTCATAAATTAGATATTAAAAGTTTGCTTTTCCTCTTTTTTACTAATTAAGCTTTCTAACTCCTCGCTTGAACCAACTATCATATTGTCATATTTTCTAAGACCAGTTCCAGCTGGTATCCTGTGTCCAACAATTACATTCTCTTTAAGTCCTTCAAGATTATCAACTTTTCCATTAACGGCTGCTTCGTTAAGAACTTTAGTTGTTTCTTGAAATGAAGCAGCTGAAATAAATGATTTAGTCTGTAATGAAGCACGAGTAATGCCTTGGAGAATTGGAGTTGCAGTTGCAGGGCTTGCATCACGAGCACTAACTAAAGATTTATCTTCACGTTTTAGGACGGAATTTTCATCTCTAAGTTCACGTGCAGTAACAATTTGACCTGGTTTAAGTGTTACAGAGTCTCCTGCATCTTCAATAACCTTTTTACCAAATATTTCATCATTTTCGTCAATAAAATCAGACTTGTGAACTAATTGATTTTCTAAGAAAATAGTATCACCTGAATCTTGAATTCTTACTTTACGCATCATTTGACGAACAACAACTTCAAAATGTTTGTCATTTATTTTTACACCCTGTAATCTATATACTTCTTGTACCTCATTAACTAAATATTGTTGAACCGCTGAAGGTCCTTTTATATTTAAAATGTCATTTGGAGTAACTGAACCATCTGACAATGGCATACCAGCTTTTACAAAATCATTTTCTTGGACAAGAATTTGATTTGATAGTTTCACTAAATATTTTTTAATTGCTCCAGTTTTTGATTCAATAATAATCTCTCTATTGCCACGCTTAATTTTACCAAAAGAAACAACTCCATCAATCTCGCTAACAACTGCTGGATTAGAAGGATTCCTAGCTTCAAATAGCTCAGTAACTCTAGGTAAACCACCTGTAATATCTCCAGCTTTGGAAGATTTTCGAGGAATCTTAACTAAGATTTTACCGATATCAATCTTTTCATTGTCTTCAATCATCAAATGGGCTCCAACAGGTAAATTATATGATCTAATAATACCGCCTTTTATGTCCTCAATATGTAAAGTTGGAATTAGTTTTTTATTCCTTGATTCAGAAATAACTTTTTCTTGGAAACCAGTTTGTTCATCAATTTCAACTTGATAAGTTATTCCCTGTTCAATATTTTCAAAACGGACTTTTCCAGAAAATTCAGATATAATAACTCCATTGTATGGATCCCATTGACAAACAACGGTATCCTTTTTCAATTTCTGACCGTTCTTTACAAATATTGTTGAACCATAAGGAATATTATTAGTACTTAATACAATACCTGTCTTGACATCAACTAATTTGATTTCAGATGTCCTAGAAATTACGATTTCAACATCTTTTCCGTCGTTATCTTTTCCTTTAACTGTTTTTAAATCTTCAATTTCAGCTTTCCCATCAAACTTAATAGATAAGTTATTTTCTTCCGAAATATTTCCAGCAATACCACCGACATGAAATGTTCGTAATGTAAGCTGAGTTCCAGGCTCACCTATGGATTGAGCGGCAACAACTCCAACAGCTTCACCTTTTTGGACGATTTTACCAGTAGCAAGATTTCTTCCATAACACTTAGCACAAATTCCTCTTTTCGATTCGCATGTTAATGGAGATCTTACATCAATTGATTCAATCGGAGAATCTTCTATTTTTTTTGCAATTAACTCACCAATATGTTCTCCAGCAGTAACCAAAATTTCTTCAGTAATGGGATCATGAACGTCATCTAATGAAGTTCTTCCAACTATCCTCTCTTCTAATGTTTCAACTACTTCTTCGTTTTTCTTAAGTGGTTCAACAGTAATACCTCTTAATGTTCCACAATCATCTATAGTAACAATAACATCTTGAGAAACATCAACTAGTCGTCTTGTAAGGTATCCGGCATCAGCAGTCTTCAAAGCAGTATCAGCTAATCCCTTACGTGCACCGTGAGTGGAAATAAAATATTCTAAGATTGATAATCCTTCTTTAAAATTAGAAAGAATTGGATTTTCAATAATTTCGCCTCCTCCTGCATTTGATTTTTTAGGTTTGGCCATTAAACCACGCATTCCTGTCAATTGACGTATTTGTTCTTTGGAACCGCGGGCACCAGAATCAAGCATCATATAAACAGAATTAAAACCTTGTTGATCTTCCCTTATACGCTTCATAGATAATTCAGTCAGTTCAGCATTGGTAGAAGTCCATATGTCAATAACTTGGTTGTAACGCTCATTATTTGTAATTAATCCCATATTATAGTTAGCCATGATACCATCAACTTGTTTATTTGCTGAATCAATCATCGCATGTTTTTCTTTTGGGATTATAATATCACCTAAACTAAAAGACAATCCTCCTTTAAAAGCAAAATTATAGCCCAGGGATTTTATTTCATCTAAAAAACTAGCAGTCTCTGGAACAGAGGTTACTTTTAAAATTCCATGGATTATGTCACGAAGTGATTTTTTAGTTAAGACTTCATTTATATAACCCGCTGCAGCTGGAACTTTTTCATTAAAAAGCACACGTCCAACAGTAGTATCAATTAATTGATTTTCAATAACTCCGGATAAATTAAAGTCATGAGTTCGAACACGAATCTGTGCATTTAAATCCACACGTTTTTCGTTATAAGCGATAATTACTTCCTCAGGAGAATAAAACGTTAGACCCTCTCCTAAAATTTTAACATCTTTAGTAGATTTTCTAAGCTTAGTCATATAATATAATCCCAAAACCATATCTTGAGATGGAACAGTCACTGGAGAACCATTAGCAGGATTGAGAATATTGTGGGAAGCTAACATTAAAAGTTGAGCTTCTAAAATTGCTTCTGGACCTAATGGTAAATGAACTGCCATTTGATCTCCATCAAAATCAGCATTAAAAGCTGTACATACTAAAGGGTGTAATTGTATAGCTTTACCTTCAATTAGCTTAGGTTGAAAAGCTTGAATTCCTAATCTGTGAAGAGTTGGGGCCCGATTTAATAAAACTGGATGGCCTTTAAGAACATTTTCTAAAATATCCCAAACTACAGGTTCCTTTTTATCAATAATTTTTTTTGCGGACTTAACTGTTTTGACAATTCCTCTTTCGATTAACTTGCGTACTATAAATGGCTTGTACAATTCCGCCGCCATATTTTTAGGCAATCCACATTCAAATAATTTCAGCTCTGGCCCAACAACAATAACTGATCGAGCAGAATAGTCAACACGTTTACCTAAGAGATTTTGGCGAAAACGTCCCTGCTTACCTTTTAAAGAGTCTGAAAGAGATTTTAATGGCCTGTTGGAGTCTGTTTTTACAGCAGAGGATTTTCTTGTGTTATCGAAAAGTGAATCAACAGATTCCTGAAGCATACGCTTTTCATTTCTAAGAATAACTTCTGGTGCCTTAATTTCAACTAATCGCTTCAAACGATTATTTCTAATTATAACTCTGCGATATAAGTCATTCAAGTCAGAGGTAGCAAAACGTCCACCGTCAAGAGGAACAAGAGGTCGAAGTTCAGGTGGAATAACAGGGATGGCTTTCATAATCATCCATTCAGGCTTGTTTTCACGATTTTTGTTTCCATCCCTAAGAGCTTCTACTACTTGTAAACGTTTTAAAGCTTCAGTTTTACGCTGCTTGGATGTTTCAGTATTTGCTTTGTGTCTGAGTTCAAAAGATAATTGTTCCAAATCAATTCTTGAAAGTAATTCAATTAAACACTCAGCCCCCATTTTAGCAATAAATTTATCAGGATCCGAATCATCTAAATATTGATTTTCTTGGGGAATAGTTTCTGCAATGTTTAAATACTCTTCCTCGGTTAAGAAATCCATTTTCTGAACAGATTCACCTTCGGTATTTAAAGCTACTCCTGGTTGAATTACTACATAACGCTCGTAGTAAATAATCATATCTAATTTTTTTGAAGGTAGTCCCAATAAATAACCTATTTTATTGGGTAAAGATCTAAAATACCAAATATGTGCAACTGGGACCACAAGATTTATATGTCCTACACGTTCTCGTCGAACTTTTTTCTCTGTTACTTCAACGCCACAGCGGTCACAAATGATTCCCTTGTAGCGAATTCGTTTGTATTTACCGCAAGCACATTCGTAATCCTTTACCGGTCCAAAAATACGCTCACAAAACAAACCGTCACGTTCAGGTTTATGTGTCCTATAATTAATTGTTTCTGGTTTGAGAACCTCACCCCTTGAGTCAGATAATATAGACTCTGGAGATGCTAATCCGATTGAAATTTTATTAAATTTTTTTTGTGTTGTATTATCTTGCTTTCTTGCCATTTTTTATGCTAATATGATAATGAAATTATTCCTCTAATCTAATGTCTAATCCTAATCCTTTAAGTTCATGCATTAAAACATTAAAAGATTCTGGTAATCCTGGTTCTGGCATTGGTTCGCCTTTAACAATAGACTCATACGTCTTAGCTCTACCAACAACATCGTCAGATTTAACTGTTAAAATTTCCCTCAAGGTGCTTGATGCGCCATAAGCTTCTAATGCCCAAACTTCCATTTCACCAAAACGCTGGCCACCAAATTGAGCTTTACCGCCTAGTGGTTGTTGAGTGATAAGAGAATATGGTCCTATTGAACGGGCATGCATTTTGTCATCAACCATATGCCCAAGTTTTAACATGTAAATAACCCCAACAGTTGCTGGTTGATCAAATCTATCTCCTGTGCCACCATCAAATAAATATGTGTGACCAAATTTAGGTATTCCAGCTTCGTCTGTAAATTCATTAATTTGATCTAAAGTGGCGCCGTCAAAAATTGGTGTTGCAAAAGTACGTCCTAGGTCTTTACCAGCCCATCCAAGTACCGTTTCATAGATTTGACCGATATTCATCCTGGATGGAACACCTAAAGGATTTAATACAATGTCAACTGGAGTTCCATCTTCAAGGAAAGGCATATCTTCTTGGCGTACAATTCTAGCAACAATACCTTTGTTACCATGACGGCCGGCCATTTTATCTCCAACTTTTAATTTACGCTTTTTGGCTATGTAAACTTTTGCCAATTTTATGATTCCTGCTGGCAATTCATCTCCAACTGAAATTGTAAACTTTTCTCGTCTCAATGCACCTTGTAAATCATTTTCTTTGATCTTATAATTATGAATAAGTTCTTTAACTAATTTATTCAATTTAGAATCTGTAGTCCATTTTCCTCCAACTAAATGTGCATAATCATCAACAGCATTTAACATTTTAAGCGTATATTTTTTTCCTTTAGGAAAAACTTCTTCACCCAAATCGTTACTTATACCTTGAGCAGTTTTTCCGCCAACAATAGTAAATAATTTTTGAATTAAAACTGATTTCAAATCATCAAACTTAGCATCATAATTGTCCTCAAGATTCGTAATGTCTTCCTTGTCTTGAGCCCTCTTACGCTTATCTTTAATTGCTCTAGAAAAAAGCTTCTTATCAATTACAACTCCGTGTAGAGATGGCGATGCTTTAAGTGAAGCATCTTTTACGTCTCCAGCCTTATCACCAAAAATTGCTCTTAATAACTTTTCTTCAGGAGTTGGATCACTTTCACCTTTCGGAGTTATTTTACCTATTAAAATATCCCCTGGTTTAATTTCAGCTCCAATTCGAATCATCCCATTTTCGTCAAGATCTTTTGTAGCTTCTTCTGAAACATTAGGTATATCGTTTGTGAGTTCCTCATTACCTAACTTAGTATCTCTTACCTCTAAAGAATATTCATCTATATGTATAGATGTAAAAATATCATCTCTTACAACTTTTTCAGATATAACAATTGCATCTTCAAAATTGTATCCTTTCCATGGCATAAATGCAACTTTCATATTTCGTCCAAGTGCCAGCTCTCCGTTCTGAGTTGCATAACCTTCACATAACACCTGACCTTTTGTGACTCTATCACCCTTATTCACAATAGTTTTGAGATTAACTGAAGTTCCTTGATTTGTTTTTCTAAATTTTGTCAAAGGGTAAACAGATGTATCAGAATCGAAACTAACAAGTTCTTGATTAGTAGTTCTGTTGTACTTGATTATAATTTTTTCAGCATCAACATATTCAACTACTCCGTCAGATTCAGCATTAACTAAAACTCTAGAGTCCGAGGCAACTTGACGCTCTAATCCAGTACCAACAATTGGGGCTTCTGGTCTTAATAATGGTACTGCTTGACGCATCATATTTGACCCCATCAATGCTCTGTTGGCATCGTCATGTTCTAAAAATGGTATTAGTGATGCTGAAATTGATGATATTTGATTTGGTGCAACGTCCGTATAATGAACTTGAGATGGTTCAACAACGGGGAAATCTCCCTCCTGTCGCGCAATAACTTTATCCATTGATATCTTACCCTTTAAATCAACTGGAATACTTGCCTGAGCAATAAGCTTATCTTCTTCTTCTTCAGCAGTCAAATAGACTGGACTTCCTTTGATGTCAACAACTGAATCCACTACTTTTCTGTATGGCGTTTCAATAAATCCCATAGAATTTACTTTAGCATAAACTGAAAGCGATGATATAAGGCCAATATTAGGCCCTTCAGGAGTTTCAATTGGACACAAACGTCCGTAATGGGTATAGTGAACATCACGAACCTCAAAACCTGCTCTTTCTCTAGATAATCCACCAGGTCCGAGCGCAGAAAGCCTCCTTTTGTGAGTTATTTCAGCTAATGGATTCGTTTGATCCATAAATTGAGATAATTGATTAGTACCAAAAAATGAGTTAATAACAGATGATAAGGTCTTCGCATTAATTAAATCAATAGGAGTGAACACCTCGTTATCACGTACATTCATACGCTCACGAATTGTTCTTGCCATACGAGCCAAACCAACACCAAACTGAGATGATAATTGTTCTCCAACAGTTCTAACACGTCTATTAGAAAGGTGATCAATATCATCAATTTCTGCTTTTGAGTTTATTAATTCAATAAGGTACTTGATGATTGTGATTATATCTTGTTTGGTTAAAACCTGTTTGTCCATCCCAATATCAAGATTTAACTTTTTATTCATTCTATAACGACCTACTTCACCTAGATTATAACGTTGATCACTGAAAAATAATTTATCTATAATACCTCTTGCAGTTTCTTCGTCAGGTGGCTCAGCATTTCGCAATTGTCTATATATGTGCTCGACAGCTTCTTTTTCAGAGTTTGTTGGATCTTTTTGTAATGTATTGTGAATTATTGCGTAATCTCCCTGTTGAGATGACTCTTTGTGAAGTAAAATGGTTTTCGTACCAGAATCTAAAATTTCAATTGAATTTTCTTTATCAATAATTGTGTCTCTGTCTAAAACAATTTCATTTCTCTCAATTGAAACAACCTCTCCAGTATCTTCATCTACAAAGTCTTCATGCCAAGTGTTCAAAACACGGGCTGCCAATTTACGACCTAAAACTTTCTTTAAACCAGATTTTGAAATTTTTACTTCTTCAGCAAGATCAAAAATTTCAAGAATATCTTTATCTCTTTCAAATCCAATGGCTCTAAAAAGTGTTGTTACAGGGAGTTTTTTCTTTCTATCAATATAAGCATACATTACACTATTTATGTCAGTTGCAAATTCTATCCAAGATCCTTTAAATGGAATTACACGTGCTGAGTATAATTTGGTGCCATTAGCATGAAATGATTGTCCAAAAAAGACGCCAGGAGACCTGTGTAATTGAGATACAACTACGCGTTCAGCTCCATTAATACAAAAAGTACCACTAGGAGTCATGTAAGGGATCGTACCTAAGTAAACATCCTGTACTATTGTCTCGAAATCTTCGTGTTCAGGATCAGTACAATATAATTTCAATCTTGCCTTTAATGGCACAGAGTAGGTTAAACCTCTCTCAATACACTCTTCAATCGTGTATCGTGGTGGATCCACAAAATAATCTAAAAATTCTAAAACAAATTGATTACGTGTGTCTGTTATTGGAAAATTCTCCATGAAGGTGTTAAATAGACCTTCATCGGCTCTTTCATCTGATTTAGTTTCTAACTGGAAAAAATCCTGAAAGGATTTTATCTGAATATCTAAGAAATCTGGATATTCTGTTCTATTAACTATGGACGAAAAGTTTAATCTTTCAGCTTTTTTTGCTAACATCGATGGACGAATTATTGATTAAAAAATAAATTTGTGTGTATATTACTTTATACACAAAAGGGCTTAGATCTTAAAACCTCTTGTTTTATGACCTAAACCATTGTTTTTGCAGCTATACCCTTACTTGAGTTCTACCTCAGCTCCAGCTTCTTCTAAAGATTTTTTCAAACCTTCAGCTTCATCTTTAGAAACACCTTCTTTTATCGCACTTGGTGCATCATCAACTAAACCTTTGGCATCTTTTAAACCAAGGCCTGTTAATTCTTTTACAAGTTTTACAACTGCAAGTTTTGAACCACCAGCTGCTTTAAGGATTACATCGAATTCTGACTTTTCCTCTTCAGCTTCTCCACCGCTAGCAACACTTCCACCAGCTACGGCTACTGCAGCTGCAGCAGGCTCTATTCCATACTCTTCTTTTAAAATTGTTGCAAGGTCGTTAACCTCTTTAACTGTTAAATTTACTAATTGTTCTGCGAAATCTTTTAAATCTGCCATTTTTCTATCGTTTTAATAATTTTTATTTAATATGTTTTGTATTTATATTTACTTATTTATCTCTATTGTTGAGACAATGTTTTTATAATTCCCGAAAGTTTACCACCACTAGACTGAAGTGCTGAAACAATGTTTTTGGCGGGAGATTGTAATAATCCTATAATTTCTCCTATCAACTCTTCTCTAGATTTGATGTTAACTAACATGTCTAATTGATCATCGCCAATGTAAACAGCTTCTTCAATAAAAGCACCTTTCAAAAAGGGCTTTTCAAACTTTTTTCGAAAAGCTTTAATTACCTTTGCGGGAGCATTACCAGTTTCAGAATACATAACTGAGGTGTTTCCTTTTAAAATAGATGACAACTCTCCAAAATCTTTATCTGAAGCTTCCATTGCTTTTTCAAGCAAGGTGTTCTTAACAACGGATAATTTGACATTTGCTTTGAAACATGCCCTTCTTAAACTTGAGGTATTTGTTGCATCAAGTCCTGATATATCTGTTAAATAAAAATTGGAACTCTCCATTAATTGGGCAGTCAACTTTTCTATTACTTGTGATTTTTTTTCTCTTGTCATAATATAATATTTAACGCCTAATTTGATACTACCTTTGAATCCACTGCGATACTAGGGCTCATAGTACTTGACATAAAGATACTTTTTACATAAACACCTTTAGATGCAGTTGGTTTTAACTTAACTATAGTAGAAATCAATTCTCTTGCATTTCCCTCAATTTTATCTACTGTAAAAGACACTTTCCCGATAGAAGCATGAATAATTCCAGCTTTATCTACTTTAAAATCTATCTTACCAGCTTTTACCTCTGTTACTGCCTTTGCAATATCCATTGTAACAGTTCCTGTTTTTGGGTTTGGCATTAAACCCCTGGGTCCTAAAACACGTCCTAAAGGGCCTAATTTACCCATAACACTTGGCATGGTAATAATTACATCAACGTCAGTCCATCCAGATTTAATTTTTTCTAAATACTCATTTAGACCAACATAATCAGCACCAGCATCTTGTGCCTCTTGCTCTTTATCAGGCGTGACTAGAGCCAAAACTTTTGTATTTTTACCTGTGCCGTGCGGAAGAGATACTACTCCTCTTACCATTTGATTTGCTTTTTTGGGATCAACGCCTAGACGAATAGCAATATCTATTGAAGCATCAAAATTAGTTTTTGATATTTCTTTTACTAGAGCAGAAGCTTCATTTAGAGAATAAAATTTACTCTTTTCGATTTTAGCAACTGCTTGTTTTTGTTTTTTTGTTAATCTTGCCATTTCAAATTTGTTTATTTGGGTGCGGTTCCACCTTTAATTGTTATTCCCATGGATCTAGCTGTACCCGCTACCATTTTCATCGCTGATTCAACAGTAAATGCATTCAAATCTACCATTTTATCCTCTGCAATAGTCTTTACTTGATCCCAAGAAACCTTTGCTACTTTTTTAACATGTGGTTCCCCAGAACCTTTTTTTATTTTGGCCGCTTCCATTAACTGAACAGCAGCTGGAGGGGTTTTAATTACAAACTCAAATGATTTATCTTTATAAACAGATATTACAACTGGTAAAACTTTACCGGGCTTATCTTGAGTTCGAGCATTAAATTGCTTACAGAACTCCATAATATTAACACCAGCAGCACCTAAAGCAGGTCCCACAGGTGGCGATGGATTCGCTGAACCTCCCCTAACCTGAAGTTTAACTACTTTGTCTAATTCTTTTGCCATTTTTAAAATTTTAATAACTTGCGTTTGAGTTGGAAGCTACAAAAACAAGTCTCATTAATTGTAACAATTTATATTTTGTCAACTTGCATATAACTAAGCTCTAGAGGAGTTTTTCTTCCAAAGATCTTAACCATTACTTCAAGTTTACGCTTTTCTTCATTAATTTTTTCAACTGTTCCATCAAATCCATTGAATGGACCATCAATTACTTTTACTGTTTCACCCATTACAAAAGGAATAGCTACATTTTTATCAGCCTCAAGTGCAAGTTCGTCAACCTTTCCAAGCATTCTATTAACTTCTGAAGCTCGGAGCGGAACAGGATCACCTCCTTTAGTTTCTCCTAAAAACCCAATTACGTTAGTAATAGATTTAATGATGTGAGGAATCTCTCCAGTTAAGTTTGCCTTTATCATAATATAACCTGGAAAATAAACTTTTTCCTTTTGCACTTTTTTTCCCTTACGAATTTGTATAACGTTTTGTGTTGGCACTAAAACCTGATCAATAAAATTTTCAAGACCCAACCTGGAAATTTCTGTTTCGATGTAAGTTTTAATTTTATTCTCTTGTCCACTTACCGCTCGAACAACGTACCATTTTTTATCTTGATTAATATCTGCCATTTCCTCTAATGAATTATTTAATCCAATTAAAATAAGCTTCAACAACTCCTGCAAAAACCGTGTCAACACCCCAGATAGCTAATGAAAATACTACTGAAAAAAGTGCTACTAACACAGTAAGACTGTATCCTTGAGACCAGTCTGGCCAGCTAACATTATTCTTTAGTTCTTCAAATGAATCTTTAATATATTCTATCATATAAGTATTTTTTTCAATCGGTTTTTATTTGTATTGAAAGCACGGTCTTTAAACTTGCACGGGTTGAGAGACTCGAACTCCCGACACCTGGTTTTGGAGACCAGTGCTCTACCAACTGAGCTAAACCCGTAAACACAAGTAAGGTACCCTGAATTCAGAACACCTTGACATGTATTATAAAAATAATTAGTCTAAAATCTCCGTTACTTGACCTGCACCAACTGTTCTACCACCTTCACGTATAGCGAAACGTAATCCAACATTCATTGCAATCGGCTGAATCAAATCAACCTCAATTGTCAAATTATCTCCAGGCATTACCATTTCCACTCCTGATGGTAAAACAATATTTCCAGTAACATCAGTTGTACGCACGTAAAATTGTGGACGATAGTTGTTATGAAATGGTGTATGACGTCCTCCTTCTTCTTTCTTGAGGATATAAACCTCTGCTTTAAACTTGGCATGAGGTGTAACAGAACCAGGCTTACAAATAACCATACCTCTAGAAATTTGAGTCTTCTCAATACCTCTTAACAAGATACCTGCATTATCACCAGCTTCTCCTCTATCAAGAATTTGACGGAACATTTCAATACCTGTTATAGTTGATGATAATTTTTCTGCACCCATTCCAATAATATCAACTGCATCACCTGTATTTGCTATTCCAGTTTCAATACGACCAGTAGCTACAGTACCGCGTCCAGTAATAGAAAATACGTCTTCGATTGGCATGAGAAAGTCCTTATCAACGTCTCGTTTTGGTAATTCAATCCAGCTATCTACAGATTCCATTAATTTCATTACTGAATCAACCCATTTTTGTTCACCATTTAAAGCTCCTAAAGCAGAACCAGAAATAACAGGTCCGTTATCTCCGTCATATTCGTAGAAATTTAATAAATCTCTAACTTCCATATCAACAAGTTCGAGAAGTTCATCATCATCAACCATATCGACTTTGTTAAGGAACACTACGATTCTTGGAATACCCACTTGGCGTCCTAATAAGATATGCTCACGAGTTTGGGGCATTGGTCCATCAGTTGCAGCTACAACCAAAATAGCGCCATCCATTTGGGCAGCACCAGTAACCATATTCTTAACGTAGTCAGCGTGACCTGGACAGTCAACATGAGCGTAATGACGGTTAGCTGTTGCGTATTCTACATGAGATGTGTTAATTGTTATACCTCTTTCTTTTTCTTCTGGTGCATTATCAATTTGATCAAATGATCTTGCTTCAGATAGTCCAGCATCTGCTAATACTTTTGTAATAGCTGCTGTTAAAGTTGTTTTTCCGTGATCTACGTGTCCAATTGTTCCGATGTTTAAATGCGGTTTGGAGCGATCAAAAGTTGCCTTTGCCATGATTTAAATTTTAGTCTTAGTTATATTATTTTATTAGTTTCAATTAATATTTTTGTCTTAAAAAAAGAGCCAATGACGGGATTTGAACCCGTGACCTCTTCCTTACCAAGGAAACGCTCTACCACTGAGCTACACCGGCTAAAATCTTAGAGCGGGAGACCGGGTTCGAACCGGCGACATTCAGCTTGGAAGGCTGACGCTCTACCAACTGAGCTACTCCCGCAGTATTACATTTATCCCATCTTAAATGTGGGGAGAGCAGGATTCGAACCTGCGAAGTTAAAAAACAACAGATTTACAGTCTGTCCTCGTTGGCCGCTTGAGTATCTCCCCTCAATTAATTATAGATTCAATATTTTAAGAACGTGAGCCGATGGAGGGACTCGAACCCACGACCTGCTGATTACAAATCAGCTGCTCTAGCCAGCTGAGCTACATCGGCATTTTTGATGTTTTTTGGACAACAAAAATGCCCGCTATTTCTAACGGACTGCAAATGTATATGTAATTTTTAACGTTTCAAAACATTTTTCAAATATTTTTATATGGTTTATATTGGTATATTTTAATGTTATTTTTAATAAATACTAACAAAAAACACCAAGAAGATAAATTTTTATGTAAAACTGATATCGTTTTTATAATTGATTTCCACTTTTCTCTCTAGGATGAGATTTGGAATACACTTTCTTTAATTCAGAAATATTATTGTGAGTGTAAACCTGAGTTGAAGCCAAGCTCGAATGACCTAAGAGTTCCTTTACAGAATTTAAATCAGCACCATTGGCCAATAAATGTGTTGCAAATGAATGTCGTAAAATGTGTGGGCTTTTCTTAACCTTTGCAGAAACTTTTAAAAAATATTTTTTTACAACCCGGTAAACTAATGAATCATATATTTTTCTGCCTTTACTAGTTAGTATTAAATGAAATTCATCTTCAATTGATTCAAGACACTCTCTTTTTTTTAAATATAATCGAATTGTGTTCTGAATATTTTCTAACAAGGGAATGTATCGCTCCTTGTTTAGCTTACCAAGAACCTTTATCTGATTTTGACTAAAATCAACATCAATTAGTTTTAAATTAATTAATTCAGCCCTTCGAATTCCAGTAGAATATAAAATCTCAATAATTAATTTATTGCGAATAGCTTCAAAATCAGATCCAAGATTTACGTCTAATACAGATCTTATTTCTTCAACTGAAAAAGGAATTTGAACTTTCTTTTCTGTCTTGAGCGCTTTATGTTTTGATAATGGAGAACAATTCAACTCATCTATTTTAACAAGAAATTTATAATAAGTTTTTAAAGACGAAATTTTTCTGTTTATTGATCTATTTGATATGTCTTGATCAACTAAAACTGTAATCCAATTTCTAATCTGACTGTAGTTAACTTTTTTTAAATCGTCTTGATTAAATCGAATTATTAAAAATTTTAAAAATGACTTTATATCTTTTAAGTAAGCTAAAACAGTATGCTGAGAATATTTTTTTTCTAATAATAAAAAATCTTTAAAGGGTTCTAATACCATAGAATAATTTTAATAAATTAAAATTAGTTAAAAAAATGCATTTAAAATAAAAAAACACCCTGTTGGGTGTTTCGTTGAAATTTTTTATATATCCTCTGCGTCTCTTAAACTCTGAATATATTGAGCTTTTTGAATTTCAGCTCTTCTTTTTACAGAAGGTTTAGTAAATTGCTTGCGAGTTTGTAGTGAACGCTTAGTACCGGTCTTGTCAAACTTACGCTTGAATCTCTTCAAAGCTCTATCAATATTTTCTCCTTCTTTTATAGGTATTATCAACATTTTTAAAACCTCCTTTCTTTAAAATTAGATTGCAAATATAATCTTATTATTGGTTGGACAATAAATTATTTTAAAATATTTCTAGCAATTACTACTTTTTGAATTTCAGTTGTTCCTTCGCCGATTGTACATAATTTAGAATCTCTGTAAAATTTTTCAACAGGAAATTCTTTAATGTAACCGTATCCTCCATGAATTTGAACTGCTTCATTTGAAATTTTTACACAAGCTTCACTTGAAAACATTTTAGCCATAGCGCTTTGAACAGTTACTTTATCACCTCTATTTTTCATTGATGCAGCTTTATGAATCAATAGTTCTGATGCTGCTATTTCAGTAGCCATATCTGACAGTTTAAATGAAATTCCTTGAAAACTAGAAATTGGTTTTCCGAATTGTACGCGCTCTTTCGAGTATTTTAAGGCAGCTTCATATGCCCCTTTAGAAATTCCTAAAGATAGTGCACCAATAGAAATACGACCACCGTCAAGAAGTTTTAAAGACTGAACAAAACCATCGCCTTCATTTCCTATTAAATTTCCTTTAGGAATTTTACAATTATCAAAAATAAGCTCAGCAGTTTCACTTGCTCGCATTCCTAACTTATCCTCTTTTTTACCCCCACTAAATCCAGGTGTTCCTCGTTCTATAATAAAAGCAGACATACCGCGAGAATCATCTTTTTTACCAGTTCTGGCAATTACAACTGCAACATCACCACTCTTACCATGAGTGATGAAATTTTTTGATCCATTCAAAATATAATGTTCTCCACTCTTAACAGCGGTAGTATTCATCCCACCTGCGTCGCTACCAGTATTATGCTCAGTAAGACCCCAAGCACCTAAATATTGTCCTGTAGCTAATTTAGGAAGCCATTTTTGCTTTTGTTCTTCACTTCCGAAGTAATAAATGTGACCAGTGCACAGAGAATTATGCGCTGCTATTGATAATCCAATTGAGGGGTCTACTTTTGAAATTTCTTCAATTATAGTTACGTATTCGTGATAGCCTAAGCCAGATCCACCATATTTTTCAGGGATGAATATTCCCATAAAACCCATTTCACCAGCTTTCTTTAATACTTCAATCGGAAAATGTTGAGTTTCATCCCATTTCATTACAAATGGTCGTATAAATTGTTCTGCAAAATCTTTGGCAGAAGACGCAATCATTCTAAGTTCTTCAGAAAATTGGATATTCATTAGATGTTATTTTTTTGCAAATATAACTCAATTAGCATAAAATTTAAACTCAATTTTATTTAATTTTTGTTAATAAATAACAAATTTTAAAATAATATTTTTTGGTTAAAATTTGAAAGTTAGTAACGAATTTGCACTTACTGTTTTTTTATAACATTTAAATATTTTTGAAGTTCTTTTTTAACAATAGGAAATAAGAAGAATAAACCTACCATGTTTGGAAAAATCATTGCAAATATCATTGCATCAGAAAACCTCCATATTGAGCCCATGCTCGCTGCAGCTCCAATAACTACAAAAAATAAAAATAGAATCTTATAAATTAAATCGGCTAATTTACCCCTGCCAAATAAAAACTTCCAAGATTGTAAACCATAATAAGACCAGGAAATCATGGTTGATACAGCAAATAGTACTACAGCTATTGTCAAAAACACATTAGAGTACGGTATGTACTGTGCAAAGGCTTTAGATGTAATTCCAGCACCTTCAAAAGGTTGGCCGTCAATAAAAACAACCCCAGACCCATCGCCACCATACTCAAAAAATCCATTAAAGTTGAAAATCACAATTACTAAAGCTGTCATACTACATATTACAACAGTATCAATAAAAGGCTCAAGAAGTGCAACTAAACCTTCAGATGCTGAATATTTTGTTTTGACTGCGGAATGAGCAATAGATGCTGAACCTGCACCAGCTTCATTGGAAAATGCAGCTCTTTGAAATCCAACAATCAAAACTCCAATAATAGAACCTATCCCAAAGGCTGTTGGATTAAATGCCTCTCTTACAATAAGACTAACTGCATCATCAATAAGACTGAAATTTGACATTATAATGTATAAACATGCAGCCACATACATTATAGCCATAAAAGGCACAACTTTTTCAGTGAATTTAGCTATTCGTTTAATTCCACCTATAATAATAATTCCAACTAATGCAGCTAAAACAATACCGACAATTGCTCCTGCAGCTGTACTATCCCAATTAAACAGCTCCTTAATTACAATTGTAGCTTGATTTGACTGAGCTGCGTTACCGCCTCCAAAAGAACCTCCAATACAAAAAACGGCAAATAAGGCAGCAGTTAATTTTCCAAATCTGTTTAGTCCTTTAGATTTCAATCCCTTGCTAATATAATACATGGGACCACCATAAACGGTACCATCCTTTACTACATCTCTAAATTGGACACCCAAAGTACATTCAACAAATTTAGTTGACATACCAAGTAGCCCACAAACAATCATCCAGAAAGTTGCACCAGGCCCACCCAATGCAATTGCTAATGCAACTCCTGCTATATTTCCATTTCCAACTGTCCCTGATACTGCTGTTGCCAAAGCTTGGAAATGACTAACTTCACCATTGCTAGATTCAATATTAAGTTTATCATTATTCTTTTTATCCTGATCCTCATTAGAATGAATATTGTTAGAAGAAGCTTCATCCAAGTGATCGTATTTACCACTTACAACTTTAAGTGCTTTAATAAAATACCTAATATTAGGAAAACCAAAATAAATTGTGAAAAAAAGTGCACTTCCAACCAGTAAAACTAAAACAAAAGGTAGAGAAAATGTATCAGATTCGTAAATTTTAAAAAAAATAGCATCAAAAAAAGCATCAGCAAATGGCTTAAATGCATTATCAATTTTTTCATCTAAACCCATTTCTTGAGAAAAAGAAATATATGGTAATAACAATATAATTAGTGTTTTAAATTTAAGTTCCATATTTAAAAATTATTTTGATTTTAGCACATAACAATATCTCAAAAATAAATGATTAAAAAAATTAAAGTTTAATATTTTTAAACTGTAATTTAATAATTTGACAATATTATTAAGCTATATTATACATTGTATTTAATTTTTGAATTTGCTCAGGTCTACCCAATACTATAATCTTTGATCCAGTAGTTAATTTTTGATTACCATCAGGGTTTATTTGGTAAATCCCTTTTTCATCTTTATAACCTATAACATTACATCCTGTTTTTTTTCTTAGATCAAGCTCTATGATAGTTCTAGTTTTTGAAGTATCATAAAGTTTTTCAACAGCAATTTCTTCAATGTTTATATTTTGATTTCCTACAATAGATAGATTATCAACGAATTCCAAAAGATCAGGAACCACAACTAAAGAAGCCATATGATTGCCACCAATTCGGTCTGGAAGAATTACATTATTGGCTCCTGCAAGTTTTAACTTACTGTAGGTAGTATCGTCAGACGCTCTACTTATTATCCTAATATTAGGATTTATTTGACGGGCAGAAAGAACAACAAAAACATTTTCAGAGTCATTTGGTAAAGCTGAAATTAAACATGATGCCCTTTTTACCCCAGCACTAATCAAAATATCATCTTCATTGGCATCACCTAAAATACAATTTATATTATCATTTTTGATTTTATGAATAAGCTGTTCATTTTTATCAATAACTATGAAAGTGCGATTATATGCCAGAAGTTTTTTTGCAGCTTGTTTACCATTTCTGCCATAACCACATATAATAATATGCCCTGACAGACTATCAATAATTTTTTGCATTTTTTTTTGTTTTAATTCATTAATATCATTTTTAGATATGATATACTCAGTTATCACTTTAAGTGCATATCCAACTATTACAGCACTCGATAATATCAGACCAATTGTAAATAACTTTGATTGATTATCAAGTGGTTGTACCTCGCCAAAACCAACTGTTGTTATAGTAATTACTGTCATGTAAATTGAATCAATCCATGAAAAGCCAGAAATTAGCTTAAAACCAATTATGCCTGAAAACAATAAAATTGTGAGCAAAGTAACAGCTACATTGAGCTTTGTTCTAAATACTTTTACAATCGAATTAGCCATGATCTAAATATCAAATACTGAACTGCGTTTGGAAAAAATAAGGTCTTTAATTCTTAACCAAAAAGCAATAAATAAATACAGTGCAAAACCAAAACCAAAAGTTACAAAAGTTACATATATAAAGGAAGTTCGCACAACTCTTGCACGCATACCAAATCTATCTGCAATGCGCTGACATACGTAAAATCCATTACGTTGTAAAAAAAATAATAGTTCGTAAAAATAATTCACTATTGCAAGTTAAACAATTAGGATTTAAATATTAATTTGAAAAAAAACATAATATTTATTCTAAATAACCCATTTTTTTCATCCAGTCATCATTGTATATCTTACCTACATACCTACTTCCGTGATCATGAAACAATACAACTACTACATCATTTGGTCCAAAATGATTTTTAAGCTGTAAAACTCCTTTAATAGCAGCTCCGGCTGAATTTCCTAAAAACATACCTTCCTTTTTTGCCAAAAGCTGAGTATAAATGGCGGCATCTTTATCACTTACTTTTGTAAAACCATCAATTATATCAAAATCAACATTTTCTGGAATAATATCTTCTCCGATACCCTCTGTAACATAAGGATAGATTTCCTTTTCATCAAAAATCCCTGTTTCATGGTATTTTTTAAATACACTTCCATAGGTGTCAATTCCCCAGATTTTTATATTTGGATTTTTAAGTTTTAAATATTTTCCTACACCTGATATTGTACCACCTGTTCCAACACCAACTACAAAATGAGTTATTTTTCCATCTGTTTGTTGCCAAATTTCAGGTCCAGTACTTTCAAAATGAGCTTTAGTGTTGCTTGGATTATCATATTGATTTACATACCATGAATTTGGCGTTTCTTTACCCAACCGCTTTGAAACTGAGTAATATGAACGAATATCATCAGGAGAGACATTTGCAGGGCATACAACAACCTCAGCACCCACAGCCTTAAGAATATCCATCTTTTCTTTTGATTGTTTATCACTCATAACAAAAATACATTTGTATCCTTTTACTATTGCAGCTAATGCAAGGCCCATTCCAGTGTTTCCGGATGTACCTTCAATAATAGTTCCCCCCGGTTTTAAACGACCATCAGCCTCTGCATCTTCAATCATTTTTAAACCCATTCTATCCTTAACAGAATTTCCAGGATTAAATGTTTCATATTTTGCTAAAACTAAACAAGACAAATCAGAGGTTAATTTATTCAATTTTATAAGTGGAGTATTACCTATTGTTTCAAGAATATTCTTGGCGTATTGCATCTTTTTTTTACAAATTTAAATCAATTTAAATTTTATATCAAGATAAAAATGATATTAGTCTTAGGAATCAAACCTAATGGCTTTAACAGGTGATATTTTAGAAATTAAATAAGACGGAAGAACCATTACAAATAAACAAATAAAAAAGGTCGAAAAGTTTAGGATAATAATTGTTAAAAAATCAATTTGAACTGGTGCTACACTAACATAATAAACAGATGGATTTAAAGCAATAGGAGTACAATATTTTTGAATTAAAATAAGAAATAAACCAACAAAATTACCTATGAAAAGCCCAAAAATAATCAGATAACCAGCCATGTAAAGAAAAACTTTTTGCAAACTCCAATTGTTACATCCCAATGATTTTAAAATTCCAATCATTTTAGTTCTCTCTAAAATCAAAACTAAAATTGCAGTAATCATGTTTATTACGCCTACCAGAATCATCATAGCGATAATTACATAAGAATTTTTATCAAATATTGAAATCCATTCAAAAATAACTGGATATTTTTGTTTTATAGTCTGAGAATCTAACATAGACGGAATTTCAGAATATACTTCAGATCCCTTAACATCTAATAAATCAAAATCATCAATAAATACTTCAAACTGACCAACTTGATTTTTAGACCATTTATTCAAACGTTGAATATGGTTTAAATCTCCAACAATAAATGTTTTATCAAGTTCAGTAAATCCCGAATTAAATATTCCCACAATACTAAATTTCATAATACTTGGTGGACGACTTGCATCTGATTTTAGAAAATACATTTGAAAAGAATCATTGATATTAAATCCTAGTCTATCAGCTAAGTATTGGGATATTATAACCTCATCACTGTAGGAAGTTGAGTAAAAGGGCAAACGTCCAGACAATAAAAATTGTTTAAAATAATTCCAGTCGTAATCAACACCAACTCCCTTTACAAAAACTCCCTCAAAATCATTTTCTGTTCTAATAATACCAAATTTATGAGCTACTCCTTGTATGTGAGAAATACCTTCAACATTATTAAAGTTAGGATAAAATGATTGCTCTAAATTTATTGGAGCTTGATTACCTTCAGACAAATTAGAGTCAAAATTTGAGATTGTAATATGACCGTTAAAAGCAACGGCTTTTTCTCTAATCTTTTTTTGCAAGCCCATACTTAATGCTAAAGAAACTAGCATAACAACAGTACTTATTGCGATTGCTGTAATTCCAATTTTTATTATTGGTGCTGAAACACTATTTTTATGAAACTTGGAATTAACCAGTTTTCTAGCAATGTAAAATTCAAAATTCAAAAATTATATGGTATTAAATTTAATCAAAAATACAGTTTTATTATTTGTTTCTGTTCAGTTGATTTTTTCAATTATAAACAATACTATTTATCTAAGTACAAAGCCATCAAAAATAAATGATACTAAAAAAATAATTGTTGGAGCTAATCAAATAGATCTTTATTTTCCTAATTTAAAAAATAAATCAATTGGAGTTGTTGCAAACCAAACATCAGTGATTTTTAAAAATAATTCGGAAGGAAAATATACTCACCTAGTTGATTCTTTAGTTGATTTAGGCGTAACAATAAAAAAAGTTTTTGCCCCTGAACACGGATACAGAGGGTTAGCTGATGCAGGAGAATATGTTAAAGATGGTTTTGATGTTAAAACCGGCCTGCCTATTGTGTCACTTTACGGGGAAAACAGAAAACCAAATCCTGAAATATTGAAAGATATAGATTTGATAATTTTTGATATACAAGGGGTCGGAGCTAGGTTCTACACATTTGTTTCAACATTACACTATATGATGGAAACATGTGCTGCTATGAATATTCCAATTTTAATTTTAGACAGGCCAAATCCAAATGCACACTACGTAGACGGACCAGTACTAGATATGAAATATAAAAGTTTTGTTGGAATGCACCCAGTGCCAATAGCACACGGAATGACACTTGGTGAATTTGCATTAATGATAAATGGTGAAGGTTGGCTTGAAAATAATTTAAAATGTGAAATAACTGTTGTCCAAATTTTAAATTATGACCGAAAATTAGTTTACGAGCTTCCAATAAATCCTTCCCCAAACTTACCAAATAAAAAAGCAATAAACTTATATCCAAGCCTTTGTTTGTTCGAAGGAACTAATGTTAGTATTGGCAGAGGAACTTCAATGCAATTTCAAATCTATGGTAGTCCATACTTGAATAAAAAAGACACACAATTTAAATTTACTCCAATACCAAACTTAGGGGCAAAAAAACCAAAACATCAAGGAAATATTTGTTATGGTAAAAATTTACAAAATTCAATTTTTTTAAATCAAATTAATTTAAGCTGGATAATTGATTCCTATAAAAAAACTGAAAATAAGTCTGATTTTTTTAACCCATTTTTCAATAAATTAGCAGGTCAAGAAATTCTTAAAGAACAAATAAAAAATGGCGTAAGTATTAATCAAATAAAAAAATCATGGGAACCCGAATTAAAAAGATTTAAATCGATAAGGTCAAATTACCTCATTTATGATTAATAATTTTTTTAAACTTAAAAAGTCAATTTAAGAAAATAACGTGTTTTAAAAGTTTTATATTTATGAAATTTGATTATTAAAGTAATAATAATACTTTTATAAAAAATTATATTTAATATATGTCCAGTTCAGTTTTGTCTCTAAAAAATACATCTATTTTTCAAGATGAAAATAAAGTGCTTGATAATATCAATATTGATGTTAAACAGGGGGAATTTGTTTATTTAATTGGTAAAACAGGATCTGGGAAAAGTAGTCTACTAAAAACACTTTATGGTGATTTATCTCTTTCCAAAGGTGAAGGTGAAATTGTTGGTTTTAATTTAAATAGTTTAACTGACAAAGAAATACCCTTTTTAAGGAGAAAACTTGGAATTGTTTTTCAAGATTTTAAGCTTTTAAATGATCGAACTATCTTTAAAAATTTAGAGTTTGTATTAAAAGCTACTGGATGGACAAATTCAAATAATATAAACAAAAAAATAGAAACTGTTTTAGGTAAAGTCAATATGCATTCCAAAGCTGGTAAATTTCCATTTGAACTTTCTGGAGGGGAGCAACAACGCATTGCAATAGCTAGAGCACTTTTAAATGACCCGGAGCTAATATTAGCTGATGAGCCTACTGGGAATTTAGATCCCCAAACTAGTATCGAGGTTATGCAAGTATTACAAGAACTAAACAAAAAAGGTAATACTATATTTATGGCTACTCACGATTACGCACTTATACTAAAGTATCCCAGTAAAACTTTAAAATGTGAGGACCATAAGATCTTTGAAGTTGTACAAAGAAAAGAAAACTAATGCTTTCTATTTTAATTCCTACATTTAATCATTGTGTTGTCAATCTAGTTAATGAACTGCACAAACAATGTAACGAAAATGATATAATATTCGAAATTTTAATTCTTGATGATTCGTCAACAGATAAAGAAATTTCATTTAATAACATGAATTTAAATAGTTTATTTAATGTCTCATATAGGCTAATAAAAAATAATATTGGAAGAAGCGCAATAAGAAATAAACTTTGCCATTTATCAAAATATAAATGGCTCTTATTCTTAGACGCAGATGTAAAGATAAATTCAAAAAAGTTTTTAAGAAATTATTTAGATTCAATAGAAGATAATTGTAAAGTAATTTATGGCGGAATTTCGTATAGTGAAAAAACTCCAAGAAAGGAACAAATCCTCAGATGGAAATATGGTAAAAAAAGAGAATCTAAAACACTGAATTCCCGAATTAAAACCCCATATTTAAGCCTCTTAAGCAGTAATTTTTTAATCCAAAAAAAAATTATAGCAAAAACTCCATTTAATGAAAAAGTCTCAAAAAAAGCTAATGAGGATAGTTTATTTTCATTTGATTTAAAATCAAAAAAAATCCATGTAACTCATATTGATAACCCAGTTATCCACGAGAACTTGGAAAACTCAATCATTTTTTTAGAAAAGACTTTAGAATTTGTAAAAGCTTCGCTATTTTTTTGCCAATCAAATTTGATTGATAAAAATTACATGAAAATAACTAGAACCTATTTTACTTTAAAAAAACTCAAACTTGTTTCTATATTTAAATATGTATATGTGTATTTTGGCAATGCTTTTAAAAATCAACTTATATCAAAAAACCCCTCATTATTCATATTTGATTTGTACAGATTAAGTTACATTTGTTATATATCCAAAGATTAAATGCCAATTATTTCAGTTGTTATACCGCTTTACAATAAAGAAAATTTTATTAGAAATACTATAAAAAGTGTACTAAAGCAAACCTTTACAGATTTTGAAATAATTGTTATAAATGATAGTTCAACAGACAAAAGTTTATCAATTATAAATTCTATAAAAGATAAACGAATAAATACTTATACAATAAAAAATAGCGGTGCATCCAAGTCTAGAAATTATGGAGTTAAAAAATCAAAATCTAATTTGATTGCATTTTTAGATGCTGATGATTTATGGCAAAATAACCATCTTGAACAAATTTACAGGTTAAGCATAGAAAATCCAGGTTGTGGAATGTATGCCATGGCATATTCAGTAAAAAAACAGAATGGAAAAGAATATAAAAACTGTTATTTTGGATTAAAAAAATTTTCTGGAATTTTAGAAAATTTTTTTCAATCTTCATCTGTTGATTGTATTGCATCATCTTCATCTGTCATGATTCCGGATTATGTCTTTAAAAAAATTAATGGTTTCAATGAGAATCTAAAAAAACGAGAAGACACTGAGTTTTGGATAAGAATAGCTCTTAATTATAAAATTGCATTTTCGACAAATAAAACTGTTAAAATAGTTACTAACGAAGATGGTAATCATTTATCAAGATCTGATGAAAAACCATGGAACTTTTTTAAATTATTTAAAAAACAAGAAAAAAACAACCATGACCTAAAAAAATTTTTAGATCTAAATAGATTTTCTGAAGCTATTAATTTCAAGTTAAATAAAGACTTCAATAGTTATAGAAAAATCACAAATTCAATCGACTTCAGAAACCTAAATTTAAAGCAAAAGATTTTGATCAAGATGCCATTCAAAATATTACTTGTTCTAAAAAAAATTCAAAAATATTTATTAAAAAGAAATATTTACATCACAAGTTTTAATTGAATTAATTAAACTGAGTTAAAAATATTTTCCCATTTTTTTGAAATATTTATTTCTGAAAACTTATTAATACTCATTTTAGCATTTCCCTTTATTTTTTTTAAAAGATTTTCATCACTCAACAACATGTTAAATGCTTTAGCAAGTTTTATAGGATTATTATTTTGAATAAGTAAGCCATTAAATCCGTGCTTCAGGATTTCTTTAGGTCCGCTTTTACAATCAACAGAAACAACGGGTGTTCCAATTGAAAGACTTTCAATAATAGACATTGGAAAACCTTCGTAACGACTTGTTAAAACTGTAAAAAGTGCATTTTTAATAATTTTATTTGGGTTAGATGTATAGGACAGAAATAAAACTTCTTCATCAATATTTTTATCAAATACTATTTTTTTTAGTTCTTGAACATCGGGACCATCTCCAAGTATTACTAATTTTATATTGTTATTTATAAGTTCTGAACTACTAAATGCTTCAATTAGAAGTTTAATGTTTTTAACCTTATCATCAATTCTTCCAAAAAATAAAATATACTTTTTTGGAATATTTAAAAAATAATCTTCATTATTATAAACTAAATTGCTAGGGAAAAAATTGGGAATATATTTAACATTTTTTAGTTTATACTTTGATAGAATTAAATCTCTAATTTCATTTGAAACAGCAATTAATCTAAATGATTTCTCATAAAAAAATTTTGATAAATATTTATTCCTAAACATATAATTATTTAAATGAAAACTATGAATAATATTAACAATTTTTATGTTTGAGTATAGTATATTCCTAATGATAAACTCCTTGAAAAAGTTTGTTTTAGGTCTATTATCAATGATGACATCAAATTTTTCTTCCTTTATGAGTTGCCTAAAAATATTGAATCTTTTAATCTTTGTAAGAAATGAGTCATTGATGTCTTTCAGTAACCCTAAATTAGTTAATTTACCTGTGTAGCGATAATCAATTTTATTTATAATGCTTATAACATGTACCTTATGGCCCATTTTAGTAAATAATAACGATAAATTAGCCGCAGATTTTTCAGCACCGCCATTTGAAAGGGAATGAGTTACAATTGCTAACTTTAATGATTTATTCATTATTTACTATTTTTCAAAAATTATTGTCGCAGTATTTTTTGATATAAATTATATATAATTTCATTTTTTAATAATTTAAGACTAAAAAAATTTACTAAAAAGTCTTAAATAAAATACTTTTATAAAACCAAGTCCAAATTATTGTAAAATTATAATTTTAAATTCGCCTATTTTTACCGAATAAATCATATCGCATAATAAATAATACAATCACAAAATAAAGTAAATTACTAATCAATAAAGCTATAACTAACCCTTCAACAAATAAATTTTTTATCAATAATTGGCCAAAAACATAGTAAGTGATAAGTCCTATTAGTTGAGTTGAAACAAAATATTTAACCTGATTTTTAGCCAAAAATTTGAAGGATAAAATATTTGCACTAAAACGAACTAAGTCGGCTAAAAGTTGCCACTTGAATAAAATTGCCATTCCTAAAAAATCATAATTATAAATTGTGATAATTAGAATTTCTCTACAAAAATATACCATCAACATACCAATTATGACTAAAGGAAGTAATGTTTTATATATATTTTTAATTTCTTTCTTTAAAACATTAGAAAAATGAATTTTGGTATACTTTGGAAGAATATAAATACTAAAGATAGTTATTAAAAACTGCATATATATCTTTGAAATGGAAGACATGGCTGTCCAAAGGCCAGCTTCATTTTCAGAAATTTTATCTGATATTAAGTTTCTAAAATTAATTTCGACAAAGTTTGAACAAACTGTTGCTACAAAAGAAATTAGAGAAAAACCTAATAACACTTTAAGCATCGGAGGTCTAAACGATAACTGACTAAATTTGATGTAGTCATTAAGTGTTTTCCCAAATATAAAAGTAAGTACTAAAAATTGAATTGTTGGTGTAATTGCAATTGCTACAAGAACACCTTCAATATTATAAAAATATAAACTCAAAAGAAGTAGAAAAGAAGCTAATGTGTACCATATAAGTTCAATTTTTGCATGCACTTTATAAGCAGATATTCCACTTATTATTCCATTGAAAATTCTATTCATTGCAATAAATGGGACAACAACAGATAAAATTCGAAATATTAAATAATAATCTACATTAAAAAATAACCATAATGAAAGAGCTTTTGCATAAATAAATATTAATAATGATAGGGTGATAGTTGCTAAACTTGAAATTACAAAAACAGTAGAAAATAATTTTATTAACCCCTTTTCATTGTCCTTATATTCTGATACATATTTAACAACTCCATTAAAAACACCAAATGAAGATAGGCTTGATAAAATATTTGAGAGGTTACGTATTTGACCAACTTTTGCAATTCCTGCTTGACCTGTGTATTGTGCTAAAAGATTTTGAACAAGCAGTGAAACTAAAAGACGTATTCCAACAACTAAAGAATTTAATGATGTGATTTTTAAAACTAAGTTGTTTTTAAAAAATGAAAGTAATTTCACTGAATAATTATAAGTAAAAAATATAATATTTAAACGTTTAATCTGAACAATTGTTGTCTAATTTACTGTCTTTTTTTTTTAATAAATAATAAATATTGATTAAAAAAATAAAAGAATTTGAAATAATAATTGGCCATGAATTTGAAAGTAAAAACCCATAAACAACAAATAGTAAACAAGCAATTGAATTTATAATTCTAAGATTCAAAATTCTATTCATTGTAAAAGAAATCAATAACACAATTGTGGCTAAATAACCAAATAAATCAGTTAAGGATAAATCGGCTATTAAATTCATTTATGCTATTTTATTTCGCTTTCTATCTACCTCTTTTAAAAATATCTTTCTTAACCTTAAGTTGTTAGGGGTTACCTCAACATATTCGTCTTTCTGAATATATTCTAATGCCTCTTCTAAAGAAAATTTAATAGCTGGAACAATTTTAGCTTTATCATCAGCACCCGCACTTCTTACATTTGTGAGTTTTTTTGTTTTAGTAACATTAACTACCATATCATCTCTTCTGGAATTTTCTCCAATAACCTGGCCCTGATAAATCAATTCACCAGGTTCAACAAAAAATTTACCCCGATCTTGAAGCTTATCAATTGAATATGGAATTGCAGTACCATTTTCCATTGAAACTAATGAACCATTTAATCTTTCAGGAATACCACCTTTCATAGGTCTATATTCTTTAAATCGGTGTGCTATTATTGCTTCACCAGCTGTGGCTGTTAATAATTGATTTCTCAATCCTATTATTCCACGTGAAGGAATAATAAATTGACACACCATTCTTTCCCCTTTGACCTCCATACTTATCAATTCTCCCTTGCGCATGGTAACCATTTCTACAGCTTTACCTGAAATATGCTCTGGCAAATCAATGGTCATTTCTTCAAATGGTTCACACTCAACTCCGTCAATAGATTTAATAATAACTTGTGGCTGGCCAATTTGAAGTTCGTAACCCTCTCTTCGCATTGTTTCAATCAATATTGATAAATGTAAAACTCCTCGTCCGAAGACTATAAATTTATCAGTACTTTCAATCGATTCTACGCGAAGAGCTAAATTTTTTTCAAGTTCTTTTTCTAATCTCTCTTTTAAATGTCGTGAAGTAACATATTTACCCTCTTTACCAAAAAAGGGAGAATCATTAATTGTAAATAACATACTCATTGTAGGTTCGTCAATAGCTATAGAATCAAGAGCTTCTGGATTTTCAAAATCAGCTACTGTATCTCCAATTTCAAATCCATCTAACCCAACAATGGCACAAATCTCTCCAGCAGAAATATTTGCAACTTTTTTGCGTCCTAGTCCTTCAAAGACTTGTAGTCCCTTGATTTTAGATTTTAAAGCCGATCCGTCGCTTTTTAACAATTTTATATCCTGATTAGTTTTTAGTATACCTCTCTGTAAACGTCCGATAGCAATGCGTCCAGTGAATGGCGAGTAATCCAGTGAGGTTATAAGCATTTGAGTATTACCTTCAGATACTTTTGGATAAGGTATATGTTTAATAACCATATCTAAAAGCGGTGCAATTGATTGTGTCTTAATATTAAAATCATCACTCATCCAATTGAATTTAGCTGAGCCATAAACAATTGGGAAATCAAGCTGCCATTCTTCTGCACCAAGCTCGAACATAAGATCAAAAATAGCTTCGTGAACTTCATCAGGGGTACAGTTCTCTTTGTCAACTTTGTTAATTACTACACAAGGTTTAAGACCAAGATTAATTGCCTTTTGCAAAACAAATCTTGTTTGAGGCATTGGACCCTCAAAGGCGTCAACCAATAAAAGAACACCATCAGCCATATTAAGAACACGTTCTACCTCACCTCCAAAATCAGCATGACCTGGGGTATCTATTATATTAATTTTAGTTTCTTTATAAACAACTGAAACATTTTTTGAAATTATAGTAATTCCGCGTTCTCGCTCTAAATCATTATTATCTAAAATTAGATCTCCTTTGTTTTCATTATCTCTAAACAATTGACAATGGTGTAAAATTTTATCTACAAGAGTTGTTTTTCCATGATCAACATGAGCAATAATTGCAATATTTTTAATGAAATTCATCTTTAAATATTTTTAAAGCGTCTAATGTACATTTAATTTTAAGACTTTTGATCTTTATTCTGATATCCTTAACGTTCATATTTACTTATATTTGCATTAAATAAATTGTATACAAATGCAACTTCAAAGTATTCCAAAAATAAAAAACACTGATTCTGAACAATTTTTTTTAATTGCTGGACCTTGTGCTATAGAAAACGAGAGCATAGCTTTAAAGATTGCTGAAAGTGTGTGTAAAATAACTGAAAAGCTTAAAATACCATATATTTTTAAGGGAAGTTTTAGAAAAGCTAATCGAAGTCGTATAGACAGCTTTACAGGAATTGGGGATATAAGAGCATTAAAAATACTTCAAAAAGTATCAAATACTTTCGATATTCCAACTCTTACAGATATTCATAAAGTTGAAGATGCAGACAAAGCTGCAAATTATGTAGATGTAATTCAAATTCCTGCATTTCTAGTACGCCAAACTGATTTAGTTGTTGCAGCTGCCAAAACAAAAAAGGTAGTAAATCTCAAAAAAGGTCAATTTATGAGTCCTGAAGCTATGCAACACGCAGTAAGAAAAGTTAAAGATAGTGGTAATAAAAACGTATGGATAACAGATCGTGGTACAATGTTTGGATACCAAGATATGGTTGTAGACTTCAGAGGAATCCCAACCATGCGGCAATATGCGCCAACTATTTTAGATGTTACACATTCATTACAAAAACCCAATCAGGAAAGTGGAGTTACAGGTGGGCGTCCTAAAATGATTGAAACAATTGCAAGAGCTGGGATAGTAAATAATGTAGATGGTCTATTTATTGAAACCCATTTTGATCCAAAAAATGCGAAAAGCGACGGGGCAAATATGATGCATCTGGATAATCTTGAAAAACTTTTAAGTAACCTTTCTAAGATTAGAAAAACAATTAAAGACCTTTAGTCTTTTATCTTTTTTTGGAAATCTATATTATTGAAACCGTATTTATCAATTAAATATACTAATGACGTCATGGTTGCTGTACCTAATTCAAGTTCTCTTTTATTTACAGCATCAAAAGTGTCGTTTGAAGCATGATGGTGATCAAAATAACGCTGAGAATCTGGACTTAGACCAGCTAAAACAACATCTTTGTCTTTAAGAGGACCAATATCTGCTCCACTACCCCCTATTCTAAAATAATGTATTAAATATGGTTCAAATAGATTTTTCCATTTTAATATTTGAGCTATTTTATAATCTGGTCCCTCAAAAGAAAATCCTCTAGGTGTAAATCCACCAGAGTCGCTCTCAAGGGCAAAAATATGTTTTTCACCCTTTTGTTTAGATATTTTGGCATATTCTAAACCTCCTCTTAATCCATTTTCTTCGTTCATGAATAATACAACTCGAATAGTTCTCTTTGGACGAACACCGGTTAATTTTAAAAGTCTTAAAACATCCATGGACTGAACACATCCCGCTCCATCGTCATGAGATCCGTCCCCAAGATCCCATGAATCTAAATGACCCCCAACAATAATAATTTGGTTGGGATATTGACTGCCTGTAATTTGACCTATGACATTGTAAGACTGAACATCTTTTAACTGTTTACAATTTTGTTTTAAAAAAAATTTAAGTTTAGGATCGATTCTTAGCATACCACTCAGACGTTCAGCATCATTTGTACTAATTGCCGCAGATGGAATTCTTTTATTTATTGGAGTTTCACCATATGACATTGCTCCAGTGTGTGGTAAATCATCAAGTCTCAAGTTCATTGATCTTACTATGGTTGCTACAGCACCATACTTTGCAGCTTCTTTAGCTCCATCGTATCTTTGATTAACACATCCACCGTATGCTTCAAACGTTGATATAATATCTGCCCGCATAGGTCGATTGAAAAAAACTATCTTCCCTTTGATTGAATCTCTGTGAGTGTTTTTAAGTTGTTCAATACTTTGAACTTCAATAACATTTGCCTTTATTCCCTCAAGAGGGGTTGAAACTGACCCACCAAGTGCACATAAGTTTACTGGAATTGTTTTACCAGGAGCAACTTCGATATACGCAAATTCTGGATTACCGCGAACCCACTTAGGTACCATAACAGGTTGTAACCAAACTTTATCTAGCTCCAGTTTTTCAAGTTCTGATTTAGTATATTGAACTGCTAATTCTGCATTTAAAGAACCTGATAAACGACCTCCTATTTCATTGGATAAATAATCAAGCCAATTATAACTTTTCCCGTCTGTTAACGAGGCTTTATAAATTTTTCTAAGTTGATCTTTATCATTTTGACCTATAACAATAACTGAGAAAAAAAGTATTACAAAAAATATTGGTTTAATATTCATATAAAATCTTAAAGCTTTCTAGCAAATGACTTTACGTCAGCATCACTTATTTCTTCGGAGCCAAGAATAATCAAGCGCTCAACAACATTTCTTAATTCCCTTATATTCCCTGTCCAGTCATAACTTTTTAATAAACTAATGGCCTTTTCTGAAAAATTCTTTATTGCTATGCCCTGAGAAATTGAAATTTGTTCACTAAAAAAATTAATTAATTGAGGAATATCGTCTCTTCTATTATTTAATGGTGGAACTTCAATTAAAATAACTGCCAACCGGTGATATAAATCTTCACGAAAACGACCTTCCGAAATCTCCTTTTGTAAATCTTTATTTGTTGCAGCAACAATTCGAACATCAACTTTTATATCTTTTTCACTACCCACGCGATGAATCTTATTTTCTTGCAATGCACGTAAAACTTTGGCTTGTGCTGAAAGACTCATATCTCCAATTTCATCAAGAAATATTGTACCTCCATTTGCAGCCTCAAACTTTCCTGCCCTATCTTTATTGGCGCCTGTAAATGCTCCCTTTTGGTGTCCAAACAGTTCACTCTCTATTAATTCACTAGGAATTGCAGCACAATTTACTTCAACCATAGATTCATTACTACGATTACTTTTTTGATGTATCCAATGAGCAACAAGCTCTTTCCCTGTTCCATTTTCTCCAGTTATTAAAACTCTCGCATCAGTTGAGGCTACTTTATCTATTATAGACTTAATTCTTTGTATTGAATCACTTTGACCAATCATTTCATACTTCTTGCTAACTCTTCGCTTAAGTATTTTATTTTCAAGTACTAGTTTTTTTCGATCTAAAGCATTCCTAACAGTATTTAATAGCCGATTTAAATCTGGAGGTTTAGATATATAATCATATGCTCCGTAACGCATAGTACTTACTGCAGTTTCTAAATCACCATGGCCAGAGATCATAACTATTGGAATGTCTGGTTTTATTTTCTTAACCAATTGTAAAACTTCAATCCCATCCATCTTTGGCATTTTTATATCACATAAAACTAAGTCAAAATCTTCTTTCTTTATCATTTCAAATCCAGAGACTCCATCGTTGGCTTGAAAAATCTCATAAGAAGGATTCTCCTCTTTTAATATTTTATTTAGAACTCGACGTATAGATTCTTCGTCTTCAATAATTAATATTTTTGACATTTAACTAAGATGTTTTTTAATTAATACCTCATCCACTTTAATAAATCTTTATAGCTGGGTTTTTTACCATACATCAAAATTCCAACACGATATATTTTGGCCGCTAGCCAGACAATTACCATAAATGTAATAACTAAAATGATAAGTGACAAGATTTGTTCCCACAATGGAACACCAAAAGGAATACGCATCAGCATTACAACAGGTGAAGTAAATGGGATGTATGAAAATATTATTGATACCGGTCCATGAGGATCTTCTAGGACAGTAAATCCACCAACATATATAGCTAATATCAAGGGCATTATTATTGGTAATATGAATTGTTGTGAATCAGTTTCATTGTCGACTGCAGCACCAATGGCAGCGTACATTGAGCTGTACAACAGATAACCGCAAATAAAAAACAAAATAAAAGCAATGATAAGGTTTAAAATTGGTAGACTTCTAAAATCATTTATAAAAGCTTGTAATTCTGAATTATTAATTTTATTATTCATTACTTCTGTTACAACATCTTGCTGAGGAGTTGTAAAAACATCAAACCCAAAAAATTGAGACGAAATAATTAACAAAACTCCTAATAAAATAACCCAGATAGCAAATTGAGTTATTCCAGCTAGTGATGTTCCAAAGATCTTTCCTAACATCAATTTAATCGGTTTTACAGACGAAACAATTACTTCAATAATGCGGCTAGTTTTTTCTTCAATCACACTACGCATGATCAAATTGCCATAAATGATGATAAACATAAAAAGTAAATAGCCTGAGGCAAGACCAAAGGCAAGTTTCATAAAGCTGCTAACTTTGGAAGTTTTTATTCCTTGAAAGCTTTCTTGATTTAAATTAACATAGGTCTTTGCATTTTCAATTTTTGACAAATCAACTCCAGAATTTTCAAGCTTAATTTCTTTTAATCGACTTTCAATTTTTGATTCGAGATTGTTTACAAAAGTAAGTGATGGAGTATCTTTGGAAAAAAATTTAATTTTCTCTGAGACTAAGTCTAATGGTAAATCTGGAATATATAATAAACCATAATATGCATTATCATTAGTTATAATTTTTGCAGATTGAAGTTCAATTCCTTCTAAAAAATTATAAGTAGTATATTTTGTTGAAATTAAAGCATCATTTAAAAAACCAGTTTCGTCTAAAACAGAAATTATTCTTTCTTTTTCGTTATTTAAACTTGTTAAATAAACAATAAGTGCCATAAGTCCAGCCATTATCAGTGGACTAAGAAAAGTCATTAAAATAAATGATTTGTTTTTAACCTTAGCAAAATATTCTCTCTTAATAATTAACGATAAATGATTCATATCTAGTTGTTATTTACAGTTTGAATAAAAATGTCGTTAATATCGGGGATTAATTCTTTAAAATGATTAACAGATGAATTTTGACAAAGGAATGATAATAGTTCGTCAGATGAATCGTTAAGACCTAGCTTAATGTTAAGTTTTAAATTATCTTCCAATGACTTGAAGTCTGCATTTGTAACATCAAAACGCTTAGATATAAGTTTTTTAAGAGCTGTTTTCTGTTTTGTAATCAAACCAACTTCAAAACTATTAGTTTTATGTTTTCTCTTAATTTCTGATAATCTACCGTCTAATATTTTTTGAGATTTATCAATCAAGGCAATATTATCACACAAAGATTCTACAGATTCCATCCGGTGGGTAGAAAAAATAATGGTAGCACCTTCTTCTCTGAGTTGTAAAATTTCATCTTTAATAACATTAGCATTAATTGGGTCAAATCCAGAAAATGGCTCATCAAAAATTAATAATTTTGGTCGATGCATTACAGTAACTACAAATTGGATCTTTTGAGCCATACCTTTTGAAAGCTCTTGAACTTTCTTATCCCACCAATCAGAAATTTCTAACTTTTCAAACCAATATTTGAGTTGTTTTTTTGCTTCTAAAAATGATAACCCCTTTAGCTGAGCCAAATACAAAGCTTGCTCACTAACTCTCATGGACTTATAAAGACCACGTTCTTCAGGTAAATATCCAATAAACTTTACGTGGTTAGGTTCCAATAATTCTCCATCAAACATAACATTACCAGAGTCAGGAAAGGTGATTTGATTTATTATTCTTATCAGTGTAGTTTTACCAGCACCATTAGGGCCCAAGAGTCCAAAAATGCTGTTTTTTGGAATATTTAAAGAAACATTAGTTAATGCACTAAAATTTCCAAAATTTTTGGAAACGTTATTAACTTCTAAAAGATTATTCATTTAATAAATTTAATAATTTAGACGTTAAGAAACATTGAAAACTCCAAATAAAATCTAAAAATAATTATGAAAACATATCTTTGACTTTCTCAAAAAAGGATTTATCAGAACTCTCTGGTTTTGGCCTAAAGTGATCATCCTTTCGCATTTTTTCAAAGAATGTTTTTTGCTGTTTATTTAATGTTTTAGGTGTCCAGACATTAATATGAACTAAAAGATCTCCTTTTGAGTAGCCATTAATATTAGGTATCCCCTTACCTCTTAGTCTTAGAATCTTACCCGATTGAACACCTGGTTCAATTTTTAAACGAACTTTACCAGTAACAGTTTCAATTTCAACAGATGTGCCCAAAACAGCATCGGGAATAGCTATATACATGTCATAATGTAAATTATCTCCTTCACGTTGCAAGTTGGGATGTGTCTCTTCGCTTATTGCAACTAATAGATCGCCTGAGATACCATTGCCTGGAGCTGCGTTACCTTTCCCAGTAACTTTAAGCTGCATTCCATCTTCTACACCAGGGGGAATCTTTATAGATACTGTTTCCTCTTCTGTTATGAAACCATTTGAATCAGAATTTGAAGGTCGATAGTCAATTATTTGTCCTGAACCTCCGCATACATTACATGATGATGCCGTTTGCATTCTTCCTAATATGGTATTTGCTACTCTGGTAACTTGACCAGTTCCATTACAATTATTACATGTTTTATATGTAACACCTTGGGCTTGCTTTTTTCTTTTTACTTTAACTTTCTTTTCAACTCCATTTGCAATTTCCTCAAGAGATAATTTGACACGAATTCTTAAATTACTCCCCCTAGGTGTTCTTTGCCGACTACCACTAAAACCACTAAAACCTCCACCACCACCGAATGCATTACCAAATATATCTCCAAATTGACTGAAAATATCATCCATATTCATACCACCACCAAATCCACCAGCACCATCAAAAGCTTGATGACCAAATTGATCATAACGCGCTTTTTTGTTTGAATCACTTAAAACCTCGTATGCCTCAGCAGCAATTTTAAACTTTTCTTCGGCTGATTTATCATCTGGATTTTTATCTGGATGATATTTAATAGCCATTTTCCTATATGCCTTCTTTATTTCACTTGGTGAAGCACTTTTTGAAACTCCTAAAACATCGTAATAGTCCTGTTTTGCCATATTATTTGTAAATATTTCTTTTAATATTACTTGCCAATTACAACTTTAGGAAACCTTATTACTTTGTCACCTAATTTGTATCCCTTCTCAACAACATCGATTATTTTGCCTTTCAATTCATCCTTTGGGGCTGAAATTTGTGTAACGGCTTCATGAATATCTGAATCGAAAACATCACCACTATTAACTTCAATTAGGCTAAGACCCTTTTGATCAAGTGTTGATTGTAATTTATTTTTTATAAGTTTAACTCCTTTAGAGAGTTCGGTTTCTTCATGTTTAGACATTTCAATAAGAGCACGATCAAAGTCATCAATAACCGGAAGTAATGACTGAATTACGTCTTGACTAGCGGTAGAAAAAAGTTCAATACGTTCTTTTGAAGTTCTTCGCTTATAATTTTCAAATTCTGCAAATAATCTTAAAAACTTATCTTTTTCTTGAGATAATTCATCTTTTAAATTATCAATAGTTGTAACATTTTTTTTGTTATCATTTTTAACTGATTTATTAACTTTTTCAGATTTATTTTTTTTATTTGATTCTTTTTTACTCATGTTTCGGTATCTATTTATTGTTTTAACATTGTCAAAAGTACTGCCAATATTAAAAAAATGTCATAATGTCACTTATTTCTTATTAAATAATACTATTTATGACTCAAAAGATTATGAAGAGCAGTTGAAATTTCGTGAAATTTAAATTTAAAACCTGATTGCTGAATTTTCTTTGCACTAACTCGCTGACTCTCCAATAATAATGCTGACATATCACCTAAAATTGTTTTGATAACAAACTTTGGAATTTTAGGAAGTAAAAGAGGCTTTTTTATTATGTCTGAAATAGTTGAAATTAATTCAGATTGCTTAACAGGGTTTGGTGCGACTGCATTAAAAATTCCTTCTAAATTGTTCTTCAATATATGGGAAAAAATTAAAACTAGATCATCAATATGAATCCATGACTGCCACTGATTTCCAGTTCCAAAAACTGAACCCATAAATATATTAACAGGCTTAATTATTTTCGGTAATGCACCTTCCTCACTGTCAAGAACTATTCCAATTCTCACGATAGATATTTTCATGTTTTCAGAATCAAAAGAATCTGTAGCTACTTCCCATTTACGTACAACAGTACTCAAAAAAGAATTAGAATTAAATTGTGTGTCTTTTTCTTCATAATAGCGCGTCATTGAGTCAGGGTAAACGCCAATTGCACTTGCTGATATTAAATGGTTTACTTGAAATTTATGAGTTTTAATTGTGTGAGCTAAAAGTTGTAGCGACATTACGCGGCTATTAATTACTATTTTTTTCGCTTTTTTAGTCCATCGCTGCGATATAGAAGCCCCAGCTAAATTTATAATACACTCAACTCCCTCTAGACTTTCGAGATCAATTTGATTTTTTATAGGGTTCCAAAAAAAGGAGTTTATGTTTTTGTTTGTTTTTAAATTCTGCTTTTGAGTTGTTAAAATATTTAATGAATAGCCTTGTTTTAATAAAACTTTAATCAAAGCTTTACCAACTAAACCTGAGGAACCTGTAATAAGAATTTTCTTCGGCACAATCAAAATTATTGAATCGAAATAAAGTATTGTCTTAAATAACAATTTTTAACAAATATTTAGTAAGAAATTAATATGATTATTTTGTTGCTCTTAACATTTCTCGTTTCCCTGGAGGACCTGCTAGACGTTCAACCTTCATTCCAATTTTGAGTAATATTCTTCTAACACTAGCTTTAGCAGAATAAGTTACAATTACTCCTTTTGGTTTTAAAGCTTTATACATCTTTAAGAAAATTTTCTCGCTCCAAAGTTCAGGTTGTACTCTTGGCCCAAAAGCATCAAAATAAATAATATCAAAAAAATTAACATCGTCTATATTAGAGAATAACTGTTTTCGTTTAAAAATTGAAAAATTAGGGGATATTTCATGCTCTACACCCCACGAACATTTATGAATTTTATGAAAAACCTCAGGATCAAGCCCTTTTATTTTATGATATTCAAGTTTTTTTAATTCAATTGATTTTAAAGGATAGGCTTCGATACCATAATAAAAAATTTTATTAAGTTGATTATTTGATTCAACTGCAGTTAAATATGCATTTAAACCAGTACCAAATCCAATTTCCATAATTCTAATAATTTCAGAATATTGAAAATCATTCAAAAAATTTTTTAAACCTGCTTCAATATAAACATGTTTAGCCTCTTGGAGAGCTCCGTGAATTGAATGATATTGTTCATTCCAATCTTCAATTTTAATTGTTTTTGACCCATCTGAAGTTTCTATAATTGAGCGCTTTAACACTACAACTTATTTAGCTAATAAGACACCATCGGCCTCAAAATTATAAGTAATCTTTGGCTCAATAATTGATTCAATATTATTAATTGAAGCTCCAGCATCCTTCGCATAATGGCGAAGTTCATCAACTGATGTATTATTTATGTATGCTAGACCATTTATAATTGCTTCTCCAGAACTGTCGACAGGAACAAAAAACCCGTAATCTTTAAATCTTACCATTAGTTCTTGTTTATTTGGTAATTCTATGGTCATCCAACAACCTTTTTTTGAGCATACATCAATTATTTTGCCTCTCACTTTCAATTGAACTGAATCTGGTGAATTTTCAACTTTTTCTATTAAATAGTCCATAGAAACAACATTTAACAAATCAAAACCTGTACCGTAACTAAAATATGATACTGAGTCTATTTTCACAGGTAACCTCTTTGATTTTACATTTTGACAACTAAAGAACAGAACAAAAAACAATAAGGCATTTAAAAATCTAAACATAATTATTAAAATTTATAATTTCAATATAGTAACTTTTTAAAGATCCCAGCAAAAATAAGTTATGAATTTATTAATTTTGTCTTTTCAATTTTTTAATTAAAATGGCATCAATAAAAATAACTAAAACTAAAAATTCTAAACTAAAATCAGTAGACTTTAGTAATCTTGGTTTCGGTAAAGTTTTTTCTGACCACATGTTAGTTTGCGATTACATCAATGGCCAATGGGGTAATGCAGAAATTATCCCTTTTCAACCAATGTCATTAATGCCTTCAGCTAAAATTTTTCATTACGGACAGTCTATTTTTGAAGGTATGAAAGCTTACAAAGACAATGAATTAAAAACATGGTTGTTTAGACCTGATGAAAATTTCAAGAGATTAAATAAATCTGCAAATAGGCTAGCAATTCCAGAAGTTCCAAGAAATATTTTTTTTGATGGTTTAAAAGAATTATTGAAATTAGACAACAAATGGATTCCAACTAAAGAAGGTAGTTCTTTATATATAAGACCAATAGTATTTGCTACAGGAGAAGGTTTTCATGCGTCACCGGCTGACTCATATCGCTTTTTAATTGCGACAGCTCCATCAGGACCTTATTTTTCTGGACAAGTTAAAGTTTTAATTGAAGAAACTTATTCTAGGTCGGCTAATGGTGGTGTGGGTTTTGCAAAAGCTGGAGGTAATTATGCTGGTCAATTTTACCCCACTCAACTAGCAATAGACAAAGGTTATAATCAAGTAATATGGACTGATGATAATAAACACGAATATATTGAAGAAGCAGGTGCAATGAATATATTTGTTCGTATTGGTGAGACCTTAATCACTGGCCCTACAAGTGATAGAATATTAGACGGTGTAACAAGAAAAAGTGTAATAGATATTGCCAAATCAGATGGAATCCCCGTAGAAATCCGTAAATTTAAAGTTTCTGAAATCATTAAAGCTTCAAATGATGGTAATTTAAAAGAAATGTTTGGAGCTGGCACCGCAGCGGTTATATCTCCTATATCGCTTTTCGGATTTAGAGGAAAAGATTATATTTTACCTGAAATTAAAAACTCATATTCAACAACTTTAAAAAAACGTATTACTGATATTCAGACTAATAAATCAATTGATGATTTTGGTTGGAGATTCAAAGTTTGATTAATTTTCAAAAATTTTTTTAATGTTAGGTTTAAAGTAATTTGGTCCTTTCATCACTTTACCATCTTTCCTATATATTGGTTGACCATCAACATCAAGTTTACTCATATTGCTTCTTTGAATCTCTTCAAATACAGCTTCAATTTTATGTTGCATACCATGTTCTATTATAGTTCCGCATAAAATATATAGCATATCGCCTAGAGCATCTGCAACTTCAATTAGATCATTTGACTGTGCTGCTTCATAATACTCTTCATTTTCTTCTTTCATTAAGTCAAAACGAAGTTTATTTTTAGAATCTCCTAAATTTGCCTTAGGACTTGTTCTGTAACCTATTTTAAAAGCCTTATGGAATCTTTTTACTGCTTCAATTTTATTTTTCATTGTTGGTAATGTTTTTTGTAATTTTATATTATCTAAAATAATTAAATATGTTTAGTAAAGGACAAATTATTTTTGGAATCATTTTTGCCTTAGTTTTTTTAGTTGTAATAATTAGATCTTACAAAAAAGATGCTGTACTACATAAAAAATATTACAATGGTACATTTTGGGTATTAATGGCCTTCATTGCTTTTATAGCAAGTATAGCTGGAATAAAATTTATCTTGGGGTACTGATTAACAAACTTTATTTTAGTTTAAATTAGGTAAAAAGTTGTAATATCTTGAGTAATATAACATTTGACTTGAAAAATCTTTCGCATATTTAACATCAATTGATTTGATATCCCCATTTGTGTTGACTTCTGGAACCAAAACTGGGTTAACAAACCCACCATAAGGAGCTGATTTGAATTTTTTATTTCTATCTAAAACATTGGCGTGAATATCTTGATCAACCTTAACTCCATATCCCTCTACTAAAGACTGTACTGCTTGAAAATCACCCTCAGATTTTATTCTTTGAGTTTCTTTTAAAAGCTGTCCAAAAAGATCATGTAATTTATCATAGTTTGTAATATTAAAATAGATATTACCATCTCTTACAACTTTTTCAATAATATTTTCTTTTTTTCCTTTCTCAAAAACCCATGCACTAACCCATTGTCGGTTACGCATATGGGCTTCTTCAACATCATCGCCTAAATTCAAACGAATCAATTGAGTCATTAAACCATTTCTAATATACCCATCATAAGCAGCAATTCCAACTGATTTCCAATCATCTACCAAGCCAAGCTCTTGTAACTTAGAATCATATAAATAATATAAGCCTAATAAATCTGCTCTTCCTTCCTCAAGGGTCGATGCATAATTTCTTAAAGTCTCTTTGGTTTCTCCAACCCCTGGATTTAATTGCCCAGAAGCGTGACCGACAACTTCATGTAATGCCGTATGAAGCTTATCAGCTAATTGACCGTATTTTTTTTCTAACTCGTATTCTCTTTTGTCATGAACAAATTCCTTTAGTCTACCTGTGCTACCTGAATTATTATATGCATTTGTGATATTGCCTAGCGAAACTGATTTACTACCTACTTCAGCACGAATCCAGTTTGCATTTGGTAAATTCACCCCAATTGGAGTTGACGGAGAAGCATCACCAGCTTCTCCAGCTACATTTACTGTTTTGTAGCTGACGCCAACTACATTTTTCTTTTTGTGCTCAGGCATAAGCGGAGAATTATCCTCAAACCATTGAGCGTTTTTAGATAATACTGACATCTTTTTAGACATATCAAAATCCTTAATTTGTACAATAGTTTCATATGACCCTCTATAACCTAAAGGATCATTATAAACCTCAATAAAACTGTTAATATAATCAATATTACCTTGAGTGGCTGAAGTCCATGCAACATTGTAATTATCCCACGTTTGTAGATCACCTGTTTTATAATAAGATATTAACAATGCTAATGCGTCCTGTTGTGCTTTATTTTCAGCAACTCCTTTGGCAAGCTCTAGCCATTTAATAATTTCATCAATGGCAGAACCATATAGACCTCCTGATTTGTAGACTCTTTCTTTAAGAACACCATTTACTTTAACTAGTTTAGAGTTTAACCCGTATGATAATGGTCTTTTTGGATCTGGCGATATTTTATTTGAATAAAACGTTTCAACATCGCTATTTGTCACATTTGGACCATAAAAATTGACAGCTGACTCTAAAATATTGTCAACATTTTTTGCTTGATTGACTTTTTTGAGATCCGTATTATTAAAAATAATATCAAATGCACTTTTATTTAAATCTGTTTTTGTTTCATCTAAAATAGATTTTAAATATTCCGCACTAAATTCAGGCATTATTTTTGAATTACTGTAATGATGGTGGATTCCATTACTAAACCAAAGTCTTTTTAAATATGTTTCAAAAGCACCCCATTCTTTACTACTTTTATCACCATTGAAATTAACATATACATTTTCTAGTGCATTTCTTATACTTAAATTGTGCCTGTAATTTTGATCCCAAATTATATCTCTTCCAGACAAACCAGCTTGAGTTAAAAAATAAACTAATTTTTGTTCATTTAAAGTTAAATTTTCCCAACCTGTAAGTTCATATCGTAATATTTTTAAATCAGCAAATTGCTCTACCATATAAGGGAATGAAGATTTATCTAAAGAAATGTATAGATCTTGACCGTTTTGGGTTGACTTTTCGTATTGACAAGAAAAAAATAATTGACTACACAGCAGTAAGCTAAGGATAATTTTAAAAGAAAACTTCATAATTTATATTTTATTTATGGCAATATAACTTTTTCATAATAAACAAAAAATTATTTTCAATTTGAGTCAAATCAAAAGAAATTTATAATTTAGTGTAACTTAAAAATTGAAAATGAAGCAATTTCTAATGGTTTTTATTGGCGGTGGCCTTGGATGCACCCTACGATACATTATGGGAAAAACTATTCATCCCTACAATGGATATCCTGTCAGTACTTTTTTTGTTAATATTATTGGCTGTTTATTAATTGGGTTTTTAATGGAATATGGGCTAAAATCAAATTTTTTAAATGAAAATCAAAGCATATTTTTAATAACTGGCTTTTGTGGCGGTTTTACAACATTCTCTGCATTTGCAGCTGAAAATCAAGTTTTTTTAAAATCTGGTGATTATGTATCATTTGGAATATACTCTTTAAGTTCTATTGCAATAGGAATTTTTGCAATTATAGTTGGTATGTTTTTAGCCAAACAGCTTCAATAATCTAATTTATACATTACTCCAGCCTTGACATCGATAGGTAAGTAGTTATCCTTTGGTACTAGTGGACAAGAGTATCGATTATTGTAAGCACAATATGGATTATATGATTTATTAAAATCAATAATCAATTTATTAGTTTTCGGTATATCTAAATTTATATAACGTCCACCTCCGTAAGTTGAAATTCCGTTTGTATTATCACTAAAGGGTAAAAGCAAATCATTTTTATTTTCCTGAGCTGAAAGTTGATTTTGGTATACTTTTAATTGATATTCTACCTTCATTATTTCAAATGTTAAAATTCCATAAACTTTTTCTTTTGTTTTTCTATTTGTTGAAGTTTTCATTTCAAAAAATTCAGATTCTGGTGTTCTTTGAAATTTGGCTAAAACTATAAAACTTGAATCAAGAGGAAAAAAAGGTAGTGATTTAAACTTTTTTAAATCATTAATCTTGAGCGGAGAAGTTGTAGCGTCCTTAAAGAATATGTTAAGATCTTTTTGAAATTTAGTCTCATAAGTAATTTTTACTTTTTCATCAACACAACTAAAAAAAGAAATAAAAAAAAATATTAACTTAATTGATTTCATGCTTAAGCTAAATTAAATTCTTTGTTTGAAACTACATTTGAAAGTATTATTTGTGTTTTAGTTTCGCCATAGGTAATTAGTTCATCGATAAATTGTTCTAAATGTTTTTGATCTTTAAGTATTACTTCCATAACTATGTTTTCATTTCCAGTAATTCTGTAACAATTAACAACTTCTTTGTAGGTTTTTATTTTGTGTAAAAATGGTTTTAATCTTCCCATAAATGCACGAACAGTTATTAATGCTCTCAAGGCATGTCCCAACTTGCTAGGGTCAACTTTTGTATAATATCCATTAATAACAGAAGAATCTTCCATTTTTTTTATGCGCTCGGCAACAGCTGGTGAAGATATGCCTACACTAGAAGCAATTTTAGTATTTGATATCCTAGCATTTCTTTGAAGAGTTATTAAAATCTTAGCGTGAATAGAATCCAATTTCATTTTTAATGTTTTATATTAAAAATACTAAAATATTAATTTTTTTTTATATAAATAATTTAATTTTTAAATATAAATTAAACTTTATGCATTTTAACTTTGCATTTATATTTTTATAAGATGTATCCAAATAAAACAGAGTTTTACAGAAATTTTCATGGAAAAGCTCTTGAAATTAAGAATATTTCTAGGATTATTGCTGATTATGTTGTGGATGAACTATCAGCTTCTACTGATAATTCAAAGAGCAAAACATTATATTACTCTGGTGATATTGTCCAACAATCAATCATAATTTCTGAAGAAATTATTAAAGCTGAAAAATCAATATTTTCTGAAAAAAAGTATTTTCATGCATGTACAATAGAATGGCTAATATCGCGTCTATTAATTACTTGCAAAAGAATTGAAAGTAGTTGCAGTAAAAGCAAAGATTTTATTAAGATTCTAAAAAAAGAAGTAAAAAAATTTAAATTACTTCAAAATTACTGGATGCTTACTCTATAGAGAACAAATTTTGATATAATATTTTATAACATAGAAAGTATTTTTTTCATTTCTTGTTGCAAATCCCTTGCTTCCTCATTGGCCTTTTGCGCAAAATCTTTTCCTTTAGAAGCATATATTATATCCCTGGATGAATTTACAATAACTCCAACTTGAGAATTTAGTCCATACTTGCAAACCTCACTAAGACTACCACCTTGTTTACCAATCCCAGGAATTAGTAAAAAATTATCTGGAATTATTTTTCTAATAGTTTTTAAGTGCTTTGCCTTTGTAGCGCCAACAACATACATCAGTTTATCAGAATTCTTCCAACTTTTTGATATATTTAAAACTGATTCAAATAATGTTAAATCATTGAATTTTAAAGATTGAAAGTCAGATGAGCCATTATTTGATGTTAGTGCTAATAAAATGGTATGTTTATTTTCAAACTCTAAAAATGGTTCTACAGAATCATTACCCATGTAAGGCGCTACAGTAACACTATCAAAACCTAAATCACTAAAAAATGCTTTGGCGTACATTTTACTTGTATTTCCAATATCACCACGCTTTGCGTCAGCAATTGTGAAAATTTCTGGATAATAATTATTTAAATAATCAATCGTGTATTTTAATGCTTTCCATCCTTCTTGGCCGTATGCTTCATAAAAAGCGATATTTGGTTTATAAGCAATACACAAGCTATGAGTTGAGTCGATTATTGCCTTATTAAACTCAAAAATAGGAGAAGGAGAACTGAGAAGATGGGTAGGGATTTTATCCATATCAACATCCAAACCTATACACAAAAAGGATTGCTTTCGTTTTATTTCTGAAAGGATCATTTTATTTGTCATACAAATTTAAATTATATCAGAATCTGATTTAAGTTTTTCAGTATTTTCAGCTAACATAAGTTCATCTATTAATTTTTGAACGCCGCCATTAATAATATTTGATAAATCGTATAGTGTTAACCCAATGCGGTGATCAGTTACACGACCTTGTGGGTAATTGTATGTTCTAATTTTGGCACTTCGATCACCTGACGAAACCATACTTTTTCTTTTTTCAGAATCTGCAGCTTGTTTTTTTGCCAATTCCATTTCGTATAGTCTGGATCGTAAAACTTTAAGTGCTTTCTCTAAATTTTTATGAGACGACTTTTGATCTTGGCAACTAACTATCATACCAGTTGGCTCATGGTGAAGTTTGATTGCTGAATATGTTGTATTTACAGATTGACCGCCAGGTCCAGTTGAAGTTGTTCTTTCAATTCTTACTTCTGACATATCCAATTCAAGATCAAACTCTTCAGCTTCAGGTAATACTATAACCGAAGCTGCACTAGTATGAACTCTTCCCTGGGTTTCAGTTTGTGGAACTCGCTGAACCCTATGAACTCCTGCTTCGAACTTCATTGTCCCATATACATCAACACCAGAAACTTCAAATATAATTTCTTTAAACCCGCCAGAGGTACCTTCGTTAAAGTCAACAACATCTACCTTCCATCCTTTACTTTCACAATATTTGGTATACATACGTTGAAGGTCTCCAGCAAAAATACTAGCTTCATCTCCTCCACTGCCCGCACGAATCTCGACAACTACATTCTTTGAATCTTCTGGGCTCTTAGGTATTAGTAAAACTTTAATTTCTTCTTCAATTTTATGCAATTTTTTTTTAGATTCATCTAACTGAAGTTTAGCAATTTCTACCATTTCTTGGTCTGATCCATCGGAAATTATTTCTTCTGCCTCTTTAACATTTGAAACTAAAGTTTCATAAATCTGAGCCGTATCCAGTATCCTTTTTAAATCTTTATAATCTTTATTAATTTTAATGTATTTTTTTTGATCAGAAATAATCTCTGGCTGAATTATAAGATCACTGATCTCATCAAAACGCTGCTTTATTATCTGAATTTTTTCTAACATTAATAATTTTTAGATGGTTTACAATAATATATTTAAAAAATCCTATTAATACTCAAAAGTACCAAATTCACTTTTGATAGTTAATTTTTTGTTTTCAGCAGACTCAACTCTTCCAATTACTTGAGCCTCAATATTAAATTTTGAAGCAATTAAAATTAGATCTTCTGCAACTTCGGGTGAAACATAAATTTCGAATCTATGTCCACAATTAAAAACCTGATACATTTCTTTCCAATTAGTTTTTGATTGTTCTTGAATTAACTTAAAAAGCTTTGGTACCTTAAACATATTATCTTTTATTATGTGGAGATTCTCAACAAAATGTAAAATTTTAGTTTGAGCACCACCGCTACAATGTATCATGCCATGAATTGACTTAGAGTCGAACGACTTTAAAATTTCCTTCACAACTGGAGCATATGTTCTTGTGGGTGATAGAACTAGTTTACCAGCATCTAAAGGACAATTTTCTAAAGCTTGTGTGAGTTTAGTTGAACCAGAGTAAATTAGATGGTCTGGAACAAAGGGATCAAAAGTTTCTGGGTATTTTAATGCAAGATCTTTTTCAAATAAATCATGTCTAGCTGAAGTCAAACCATTACTCCCCATACCACCATTATATTCATTTTCATATGATGATTGCCCGTATGATGATAATCCAACTATTACGTCTCCATTTTTAATATTAGAATTATCAATAACATTACTTCGTTTAATTCTAGCGGTTACCGTAGAATCGACAATAATGGTTCTGACCAAGTCTCCAACATCAGCCGTTTCACCTCCAGTTGAGTAAATATTAACACCATAAGTTTTTAAATCACGGATAAGCTCTTCAGTGCTATTTATAATTTTTGAAATAACCTGTCCAGGAATCAAGTTTTTATTACGACCTATTGTTGATGAAAGCATTATTTTATCTACAGCTCCAACACATATAAGATCATCAATATTCATTACAAGTGCATCTTGAGCAATACCTTTCCAAACAGATAAATCTCCCGTTTCTTTCCAATAGGCGTATGCAAGAGAACTTTTAGTTCCAGCGCCATCAGCATGCATCACAATGCAGTATGCTGGGTCTCCAGTCAAATAATCAGGAACTATTTTACAAAATGCTTTTGGAAATAGGCCTTTGTCTACATTTTTAATAGCATTGTGAACATCTGATTTTGATGCTGAAACTCCCCTTTGCGCATAACGCTTACTTATTTCTTCGCTCATAAGTTTTTATTAATAGCAAATTTAGTAAAGTAATCTGTATATAAATCTAAAACACTCAACATAGTTGAGTGTTTTTTTAAGTTGTAAATAATAACTCGCGGTACTTTACTAATGGCCATAATTCATCATCAATTAATAATTCTAGTTTATCGCATCCTTTTCTAATAACTGAAAAAAGAGGAATGACTATGTTACAATAAGCTTCAGCTTTTTTCGCCGATTCCAAAATAATATTAGCTTTTTTCCTTTCGTTAATCATTTTTGTTACACCAGAATTAATAACTTCAATGTATTTTGATATATCAGATATTAAATTTAATTGTTCAATAACATACTCCTTGTAATTTTCACCATATATATCCTTTAAACCTCTAACATTATTAATTAGTAAATTTTGATATTTGACTGCAGTTGGAATTACATGATTTCTAGCAATGTCGCCAAGTACTCTGCTTTCGATTTGAATTCTATGAATATACTCTCCAACCTCAATCTCATATCTAGCTTCAATTTCAGTTTGATTCATCACATTCAATGATGTATATAACTCGACTGTATCCTTGGCTATCTTAATTTTCAGAGCCTCAGGAGTATTTTTGTTATTACTTAATCCACGTTTTTTCGATTCTTTTTGCCATTCTTCACCATATCCGTTACCCTCAAAAAGAATTGCCTTAGATTTTTTTATATATTCTCTTAAGATGTTAAAAATTGCTTCATCTTTTTTTAATTCTTTTTCCACAATTAAGTCATCAACTTCATCTTTGAATTCTATGAGTTGTTTTGCTACAATTGAATTTAAAACCGTCATTGGATTAGCGCAATTTGCAGTAGAACCAACAGCTCTAAACTCAAATTTATTTCCTGTAAAAGCAAAAGGTGATGTACGGTTTCTATCAGTGTTGTCCAATAAAATCTCAGGAATTTTTCCAACAACATTTAATTTTAAATCTGTTTTTTCTTCTGGAGATAACTTGCCTTTAGTTACACCTTCGAGCTCAGATAAAACTTTTGTCAGTTGGGCACCTATAAAAACAGACATAATAGCTGGGGGAGCTTCATTAGCACCTAACCTATGATCGTTGCTTGCTGAAGCTATAGAAGCCCTTAAAAGTTCTTCATTGTCATTCACAGCTTTAATGGTATTAATAAAAAAAGTTAAAAACTGTAAGTTACTCATAGGAGTTCTTCCTGGTGCTAATAAGTTTACTCCATGATCAGTGCTCAAGCTCCAATTATTGTGTTTGCCAGAACCGTTAACTCCAGCAAATGGTTTCTCGTGAAATAAAACTTTAAAATGATGACGCTCAGCAACTTTTTTCATTAAATCCATAATTAAAGAGTTGTGATCAACAGCTAAGTTTGCTTCTTCATAAATTGGAGCTAGTTCAAACTGATTTGGAGCAACCTCATTGTGTCTTGTTTTTACAGGAATCCCCAACAATATTGACTCGTTTTCTAAATCACGCATAAAATTGAGTGCTCTTGATGGTATTGTTCCAAAATAATGATCATCAAGTTGTTGTCCCTTGGCAGAAGAATGCCCAAGAAGAGTACGGCCTGTTAATTCTAGATCTGGTCTTGAAATTGCTAGAGATTTGTCAATTAAAAAATATTCTTGTTCCCATCCTAGAGAAGCAGTAACTTTTTTTACATTCTTATCAAAATATCTAGCAACTGCTGTTGCTGCTACATCTACTGAATTTAGAGCGCGAAGCAATGGGGTTTTATAGTCAAGTGCCTCTCCTGTATATGCAACAAAAACAGTTGGAATACAAAGTGTTGTTCCAAAAATAAATGCTGGAGATGTTGGGTCCCACGCAGTGTATCCTCTTGCCTCAAAAGTATTTCTTATTCCTCCGTTCGGAAATGAAGATGCGTCGGGTTCCTGTTGAACTAACTGGTTACCATCAAACTGCTCAATACCAAGTCCAGAACTAGTAGTTTCAAAAAAAGCATCGTGTTTTTCAGCAGTGAAACCCGTTAGTGGTTGAAACCAATGAGTATAGTGCGTAACTCCTTTAGAAATTGACCACTCCTTCATTGCAACTGCAATTTGATCAGCAATATCACGGCTAATAGTTTGATTCTTTTCTATGGAAATTAATAATTTTTTGAAAGTTGAGTTTGGTAAAAAAGTTTGCATTAATGGAAGACTAAAAACATTAGACCCGTAAATTGCAGATCGTCTACTGTTTTCTCTTACCTTGACTGGTTTACGACTCATTGAAGCTTTCAATGCATCAAATCTTAGCTTGGACATTAAATATTATTTGTTGTAATGACAAAAATAAAACTAAACAAAAGTAAATCTATTTAGAAGTAAAAAATTTATTAACAATTTAAAAATTAATTAAACTACATATTTAATATATTTATTTTTTACCCCCTAAAAAAAGGGGGGGTATTATAAAAATAAATAATATGTTGATAAAATTACCCCCTTTTTTATTATACATAAAATCACCAATCACTATATTTGTTTATATTTTACTTTAATCAACTAATTATATAATTATGACAAAATCAAAACTAGAATATATTTGGCTAGATGGATACTCCCCCACTCAAAACATGAGAAGCAAAACTAAAGTTGAAGAAAATTTTAGCGGAAAATTAGAGGACTGCCCAATATGGTCCTTTGATGGATCTTCTACAAAACAAGCTGAAGGAAATTCTTCAGATTGTTTATTAAAACCTGTTGCAATTTATTCTGACCCCTCCAGGATTAATGGTTTCTTAGTAATGACAGAAGTTTTAAATGCTGACGGAACTCCACATGAATCAAATGGAAGAGCGACGATTGAGGATGAAGATAATGACTTTTGGTTTGGATTTGAACAGGAATATTTTATAATGGATACTAAAACTCAATTACCCCTGGGATTTCCAGTTGGTGGTTATCCAGCCCCGCAAGGTATGTACTATTGCTCCGTTGGAGGTAAAAATACTCACGGAAGAAAACTAGTTGAGGAGCATGCAAATCTTTGTATTGATGCAGGTCTAAATTTTGAAGGTATTAATCAAGAGGTTGCTTCAGGTCAATGGGAATTTCAATTATTTGCAAAGGGTGCAAAAAAAGCAGGAGATGAAATTTGGATTGGAAGGTATTTATTAGACCGTTTAACTGAAAAATATGGATATTATATTGAATATCACCCTAAACCACTAGGAAAAGACATGGATTGGAACGGTTCAGGTATGCATGCTAATTTTTCGAATTCTACATTAAGAAATTGTGGCTCTAAAGAAACATATGAGAAAATTTGTGAAGCATTTAGACCAGTTGTAAAAGAACATATAGCTGTATACGGTGAATTTAATGACCAAAGATTAACTGGTGATCATGAAACGCAATCAATCGATCAATTTAGTTATGGTGTTTCTGACCGTGGTGCGTCTATAAGAATTCCAATAATAACAGTTGAAAAAGGATGGAAAGGATGGCTTGAAGACAGACGTCCAGCTTCAAATGGTGACCCATACAAAATTGCAGCTAGAATAATTAAAACTGTTAAGTCTGCAAAAGTATAAATTAGTTTTGTTTAATATATTTCCAAGCGATTGTATAACTTACAGTCGCTTTTTATATTTTAAATATCTACGGAACTATTGCATATTTAAAGTTCTTGACACATTCTTTGCAGCTAAAATTGTAAAATCTAAGTCATCATACGTCAAAGCATCTGTAATAAACCAACTCTCAAAAGGACTTGGAGGCAAATAAATTCCTGCATCAAGCATTCCGTGAAAAAATTTTTTGAAAAAAATATTATTTCCTAAAGAAGCTGTTTTTAAATTAATAACAGGAGTTTCTGAAAAATGAATAGAAATCATTGAGCCAACTCTATTTACATAGTGGGGAATATTTGAATCTGCCATAACATTAGATATTCCTTCATGTAAATAAGCTGTTTTTTGTGCAAGACGATTATAAATTTCCAAATCAGAGTTTAGGGCGTTTAGTAAGCTATAGCCAGCTGCCATAGCTAATGGATTACCGCTTAAAGTACCTGCTTGATACACTGGACCTTCTGGCGCTAAATAACTCATAATTCTATCAGTCGAAGCAAATGCACCCACTGGTAAACCGCCTCCTATAACTTTTCCAAAACAAACGATATCAGCATTTACTTTATATAGTTCTTGTACCCCACCCCTAGATAATCTAAATCCAGTCATGACTTCATCAAAAATAAGTAAAACATTATTTTCATTACATAACTCTCTTAATCCTTCCAAAAAACCTTTGATTGGTGGGACACATCCCATATTGCCAGCTACAGGCTCTATAATTATCGCAGCAACTTCATTTTGATTTAACTTTAAAATTTCAGTTACTGCATTTAAGTTATTGAAAGGAGCCAAAATAGTATCCTTTGCAGTACCTTGAGTAACACCTGGACTATTTGGAGTTCCAAAGGTCAAGGCACCACTTCCAGCTTCGATTAAAAATGAATCAGAATGGCCATGATAGCAACCAGAAAATTTAATGATTTTTTCTTTTCCACTAAATCCCCTTGCAAGTCTTATAGCACTCATACATGCTTCTGTCCCAGAATTAACAAACCTAATTTTATCAACATTCGGAACCATGGAAACCGCTAAATCCGCAATTTCTGTTTCTATTTCTGTAGGCATCCCAAAAGATGTTCCGCTTTTAGCTTTTTCAATTACAGCATTTACAACTGGTTTAAATGCATGACCCATGATCATTGGACCCCACGAGTTGATATAATCAATTAAACGATTACCATCTACATCATATAAATATGCACCTTTAGCTTTTTCAACAAAAATAGGAGTTCCCCCAACAGCTTTAAAAGCACGAACAGGAGAATTTACTCCTCCCGGGATTATTGCTTTTGCTTGACTGAATAACTTACTACTGCGCTGATATTTCATTTACATTTATATTAAGTTTTTGACCAATTTTTAAATCATTACTAGATAATTGATTCAATAATTTTATTTGATTAATTGTGGTGTTATAACGTTTTGATATTGAGTAAAGAGTATCACCCTTTACAACTTTATGCACAATAACTTGCGAGGAGATATTTTTTTTTGCTTTATTTTTTTTATTAAAAATATCATATTTGTAGAGCTTATATCTTTCGATCAAACTGATTAGCTTTTTTGGGTATTTAGGATCAGTTGCATATCCAGCTTTTTTTAAGCCTTTAGCCCAAGATTTATAATCTGTTATTTTTAATTTAAAAAGGTTAGAATATCTTTTTCTATTTACTAAAAATAAAGAATGGTCTCTGTATGACTGATTTGGATTATCATATTTCCTAAAACATTCCTGTGCACGGTCATCGTCATGATAAACACGCTCCCCTACCCAATCATGACATTTTATTCCAAAATGGTTATTAGCCTCTTTAGCTAAGCGTCCTTTTCCTGAGCCTGATTCTAAAATCCCTTGTGCTAGAGTAATACTGGAAGGAATACCGTAGAGTTTCATTTCATTAACAGCCTCAGTTTTAAAAAAATCAATATATTGCTGAGTAGAATTAAAAATAGGTTTAATTTTTACATCTGACACTTCAGAAGTTTCACCTTTTGGAACAGACATATCGGTTTTGATATTTCTATTTTGAACTCTTTTTCTAGCACCACAACTAGACAAGATCGTGATTAAAAAAAATAAAATTAATATTTCTCTCATAATATTAGATCAAAATTATTTTTTTTTAAATAATAATTCATTCCTTCAATTCCTTGAATACCACCTGTATGAATTATTAAAACTTTATCTTTTTCAGATATTACCTCTTTTTTTATCAAATCAAACACTCCGTATATCATTTTTGATGTATATACAGGGTCTAAAGTTATTTTAAAATCCATTTTAAATTTATTCATAAATCTAATTAACTCAGAATTAACTTTAGCATATCCACCAAAATGATAATCACAAAAAAGCTTCCAATTTGATTTCTTTACAAATTTACAAATATCTTTATGTATTTGGGGGTTTTTTAGAGCTGGAAATCCTAAAACTTTTTGACTTGAACTACTAGCGTTAATAATTCCTGAAATTGTACCTCCAGTACCAACACTACAACACACTATATCAAAAATGAGATCGTTTTCACTCAGTATTTCTTCACATCCTTTCACTGCCAAATTATTAGTGCCTCCTTCTGAAAGAATGTAATATTCTGAATATTTTTTTAATAATGATTTGATGAATTTATCTTGATTTTTGTTCTTATAATCTTTTCTACTTATAAATTCAAGTTTCATTCCATTTTCTACAGCACTTTTTAATGTTGGATTAATTTTATCATTCCTAGCCAATTCCAATCCCCTTATTACTCCAACAGTTGGTATTCCTAAAATATTTCCTGCAGCGGCTGTAGCTGCAATATGATTTGAAAATGCACCACCAAAAGTTAATATGCCGCTATAATTCCCTTTATTTAAATTTTCAATATTATACTTTAATTTTCTAAACTTATTTCCTGAAATTATTGGGTGAATATCATACTCAGGCTTTAAATAAAGCTGAGAGTTTAATTTAATATTAATAACTTTTTTTTCAATTAACATGGTTCAGAAAATATTATTTCGGACCTGTAAAAATAGAAAACATAGAAATAAATACACCAAATATCAAGTTGTATTTTTATCCCTAAATAATTTATCTTTGCCAAACATGACAAACAAGTTTTCTTTTGAAGATGGAGATTTTTATATAACAACTGAGGGTTACAGATGTTTCACTTCTCAATATCATTTAAAAAGAGGTTATTGTTGTGATTGTGATTGCAAGCACTGTCCATATGTAAATAATAAAAATTCTCAAAATTTGACTTTATGACACCCAAAACTTTTAAGGACGAAATAATTGAGGGAATTCCAAATGAACTCCCAAAGACAAAAGGTTATGATAATAAATATAATCATGCTCCAAAAAGAAAACCAATTTTAAATATTGAAGAACAAAAATTAGCATTAAAAAATGCTTTAAGATATTTTGATAATAAATTTCACAAAATTTTAATCAAAGAGTTTAAAAATGAATTAAGTAAATACGGAAGGATATATATGTACCGTTTTCGTCCTGATCACAAAATTTATGCTCGCCCTATTGATGATTACCCTGCAAAAAGCAAAGAAGCTGCAGCAATAATGCTGATGATTCAAAACAATCTTGATGATAGTGTTGCACAACACCCTCACGAACTAATCACGTATGGAGGTAATGGGGGTGTGTTTTCAAATTGGGCTCAATATAGATTGACAATGAAGTATTTATCCCAAATGAATGATAATCAAACATTGGTTATGTATTCTGGTCATCCAATGGGGCTTTTTCCTTCAAA